>Ga0247722_10002157_pt1 | contig 10357 bp, 6 predicted proteins | sample MSEWelMarce3H_FC_FD_189094 | JGI IMG/M metagenome (GOLD analysis project Ga0247722, IMG submission 189094) | Subsurface sediment microbial communities from gas well in West Virginia, United States - MSEEL Well Study Marcellus 3H_FC | ecosystem: Environmental > Terrestrial > Deep subsurface >...
ATGTTTTTCCGATGCGTAACCATCTCAAAAAGAATTGGACGACATGACTTCTCGCTACGAAATGGCAAAAGCAGGTTTAGAAGCTGCCAAACAAATGCGAAATGAAGTGATGGCTCAATTTTCGTATTCCAATATCACCGCACCGTTTTCAGGAACAGTAACCAATACTTTCGTAAAAGAAGGCGATATGGCTAATCCAGGAATGCCTTTAGTAAGTATCGAAGGTGCTTCAAGATTGCAAGTAACGGCAATGGTTTCAGAAAGTGATATTCCAAATGTAAAAAACGGAATGGCTGTAAAAATCAATATCAAATCCTTGAACAAAGAAGTTACAGGAAAAGTTTCTGAAGTGAGTTTATCTGCAAAAAATACAGGCGGTCAATATTTAGTAAAAGTAACTTTGGACAAAATGGATAAAACTATTTTATCTGGTATGTTTGTAAATGTACAATTTCCAATGGCTAATAAACCAACAACAACTGTTAAAAGTGATGTGGTTGTAGTTCCAGAATCAGCTTTAGTGAAACAAGGACAACTAACTGGCGTTTATACAATTGGAAGCGGAAATGTTGCGATTTTAAGATGGTTACGCATCGGAAAAACATTCGGCGATCAAGTAGAGGTTTTATCAGGATTAGCAGCAAACGAACAATACATCGTTTCAGCTGATGGAAAATTATTTAACGGAGCAAAAGTTAGTGTTCAGTAATCAGTGTTCAGTAATTAGTATAAAGTAATCAGTGTTCAGTTGCAGTTTTCAGTTATAACTTGAAACCTGTAACTTGAAACTCATAAACAAATTAAAAATGCAAGAAGGTATATCAGGTAAAATAGCCAATTTTTTCATCAATTCCAAATTAACCATTCTTTTGATGGTAGCGTTGATGATAATTGGTACTTACAGTTCGTTCTTAATTCCAAGGGAAGAAGAACCACAAATTAATGTTCCAATGGCCGATGTCATGATTGGCTATCCAGGAGCAAGTCCAAGCGAAGTAGAAAGCAGAGTCATCAAACCACTAGAAAAAGTAATCTCGAACATCAAAGGAGTGGAACACATTCACAGTATGGCAATGAACGGCCAAGCGATGATGGTGGTGCAATTTTATGTAGGTGAAAATAGTGAAGATTCGTATGTGAAATTATACGACGAATTGATGAAACACCAAAATATGTTTCCACAAGGTGTTTATCAACCTTTAGTAAAAACGCGCTCTATTGACGATGTTCCGATGTTAGGATTAACACTTTGGAGCGAAAAATACGATGATTTTCAGTTACGTCAAATTGCAGAAGAAGTTACATCGGAAGTTGAAAAAGTAAAAGATGTTGCTATTACGAAAGAAATTGGCGGAAGAACACGCGAACTAAAAGTAGTTTTAGACAAAGATAAAATGGGCGAAAATGGTGTAGATGCGTTGAGCATTATGCAAATGATTCAAGCCAATAATGGAAGCTCGCAATCAGGAAGTTTTGTGCAAAACGACACCGAATATTTGGTTACAACGGGAAAATTTTTAGGTACTTCTGAAGATGTTGAAAATTTGGTGGTAGGCGTAAATAACAATATGCCAGTTTATTTAAAACAAGTTGCTGCTATACAAGATGGGCCTCAATCGCCAAAGAATTATGTTTCGTTTGGTTATGGAAAAGCGAATGAAAAATTCAGTACATTCAAATCGGAATATCCTGCGGTAACCATTTCAATTGCCAAAGTGAAAGGTGCAGATGCGATGAAAATTTCAGAGAAAATATTGGAACGTGTTGAAACCTTGAAAAAAAATGTAATTCCAGCAGATGTTCATGTTGAGGTTTCTAGAAATTATGGCGAAACAGCTTCGCATAAAGTAGGGGAGTTGTTGTTGCATTTAGGTGTTGCTATCATTGCAGTAACGGTTTTGGTAATGCTTGCTATGGGCTGGAGAGGTGGTTTGGTAGTGTTTTTCTCGGTTCCTTTAACTTTTGCTTTAACCTTATTTAGTTATTATTTATTGGGCTATACCTTAAACCGAATTACGCTTTTTGCCTTGGTTTTTGTGGTTGGAATTGTGGTGGACGACAGTATTATTATTGCCGAAAACATGCACCGCCATTTCAAAATGAAGAAATTACCGTTTAAAGATGCTGCCATTTATGCAATAAACGAAGTTGGAAATCCAACAATTTTAGCAACTTTCACTGTGATTGCAGCTATTTTACCAATGGCTTTTGTGTCGGGAATGATGGGACCTTATATGAGTCCGATGCCAATTGGTGCTTCGATTGCCATGATGTTGTCGTTGTTTGTAGCTTTGACTGTTACGCCATATTTAGGGTATCATTTATTACATGAAAAAGACGAACAAGAACACAAAGAAGAAGAAGGTTTAGAAACCTCATGGATTTATAAAATTTATAAAAAAATAGAACAACCGCTTTTGGATAATTCTAAAAAACGTAATCTAATGTTTATTGTTACTGCGGTTTTGCTTTTGGGTTCTGTTTTGATGTTTTTTACCAAATCGGTAGCCGTGAAAATGTTGCCTTTTGACAATAAAAATGAATTCCAAGTGGTAATTGATATGCCTGAAGGTACCACTTTAGAACGTACAGCAGCGGTTACCAAAGAAATTGCGCAATATCTTGCAACGGTTCCTGAAGTAGTTGATTATCAGAATTATGTGGGTGCTTCAGCTCCAATTACCTTTAACGGTTTGGTGCGTCATTATGATTTAAGAGGCGGTAGCAATATGGCTGATATTCAAGTGAATTTATTGCACAAAGAAGATCGTGATTTACAAAGTCATGACATTGCAAAAGTAGTGCGACCTGAAATTCAGAAAATTGCTAAAAAATATGGAGCCAATGTAAAAATTGTTGAAGTACCACCTGGACCTCCTGTATTATCAACATTGGTTGCTGAGGTTTATGGGCCAAATTATGACGACCAAATTAAAGTAGCAAACCAAGTGAAAACCATTTTGGAAACTACTACTGATGTGGTGGACACCGATTGGATGGTGGAAGCCCCTCAAGTGGAATACAAATTGGAAGTGGATAGAGAAAAAGCAATGCTAAACGGAATCGCTCCGCAACAAGTGGTTGGAAATTTAACGTATTTATTACGAGAAATGCCTGTTTCCAATTTATACGATGAACGTTCAAATAATCCTGTTGGCATCACGTTATCTTTGGAAGACAAAGACAAAACTTCGATTCAAGATATTCAAAATTTGAAAATCAAAGGAAGTCGCGGAAATGTTGTTCCTGTGAGCGATTTGGTAAAAGTAAAAACGGATACATTAAACAATACGATTTATAGAAAAGACCAAAAACGAGTAGTTTATGTATTGGCAGATATGGCGGGAGCTTTAGAAAGTCCAGTATATGCGATTTTGGGAATGAACGAAAAGTTAGAAAAAATGAAATTGCCAAATGGCTATAAAGTAAACGAATTATACTTGGAACAACCTTCTGATGAAAGCGATTTCACCGTGAAATGGGATGGCGAATGGCAAATTACTTTAGAAGTATTCCGTGATTTGGGAGCTGCTTTCTTGGTAGTAATTATTGTGATTTACATGCTAATTGTGGGCTGGTTTCAAAACTTCAAAACGCCTTTAGTAATGATGGTTGCGATTCCGTTATCTTTAGTGGGAATTGTATTAGGACACTGGGTTTTAGGAGCGTTTTTCACCGCAACTTCGTTTATCGGAATGATTGCTTTGGCTGGAGTAATGGTACGAAATTCGGTCTTATTGATAGATTTTATCGAAATCCGATTAAATGAAGGTATCGAAATCAAACAAGCCATTATCGAAGCTGGTGCCGTGCGAACAACTCCAATTTTATTGACAACAGGTGCCGTAGTAATTGGAGCTTCCATCATCTTGTTTGACCCAATTTTCCAAGGATTAGCGATTTCGTTAGTGGCAGGTGCAATTGTTTCTACCTTATTGACATTAATCGTGGTGCCATTGATTTATTACATCACCGAACGTAAAAAATGGGAGCAAAATAAATAACAATTAACCTGCAAGGTTTTCAAAACCTTGTAGGTTTTATAAATAAATAAAATTATGATAAATAGATTAATTAGAGCAATAGCAGGAACTTTTATTATTTTAAGTGTCCTTTTAGGAATGTATGTAAACGAAAATTGGTACTGGTTTACCATTTTTGTTGGAGCAAATTTATTGCAATCGTCCTTCACAAAATGGTGCTTAATGGAAGATATTTTGAGAAAAGTATTTAAAATTAAAGACTAAATCCATAAAAAAACGCCTTTTTCAATAGGAGAAAGGCGTTTTTTTTACCAAAAAGAAGCTAAAATTATCTTTTCAAAAGCGAAACCGCTGTTCCAACAACCGAAACAGTTACATAATTACTGGCGTTGAGTTCCATGTCTATTTGTATGCCTACAATGGCATCAGCACCCAAACTTTCCGCTTTTTTTTCTAGTAATTTCAGTGCATTTTCTTTTACTTCGGTAATACTTTCACTGATACCATTGTAATATTTTTCGGTATCAAATGTCATTGTCATTTTTTGTGCATTTACAACTGTTGCAGTAACAATTCCTCTATAAGCCCCAATTTTATAATCATCAATTGTGTTGGTTGTGGTTAAAATCATTTTTCTTACTATTTTAGTTTCTTTATTTGTCGAATACGGAAATCATTTGTTACAATTTACTTCAAATAAGCGTAACGATTGTCATTTTTTAGAAAAACAAAAAAGGCTAATTTTATTTGAACCGAATGGCTTGGGCTTTTTTGGTTTCCATATTCCCGCCATCCACTATATCTTTTTGGTTACGATTTTCAGTTGATTTTTTTTGATAAAACAGAAAAAAAAGTTACCAAACAACTAATAACCAAAAAGGATGCCGTTCCTGTCGGGGGTAATTGGTGATGTTCGGGCATTTTTGGGACTGTATTTCAGTTCATAGCTACAATTTTTATCGTTGCTATTGCCCAAAAAACTATCATTTCTTTCCAAAATTCAAACATTTAGTTTTTTACGGAATTTCAATTGTTCTCTTTTATTTATTTATCTAATGAAAAAAGGTTTTGCCAATTTTTTGGACGTTATTCGATTTCAGTTTTATTTTTTTCACTAGCTATTATTTCATTGATCAACAATTCTTGTAGCTCTTTTTGGGGTAGCAATAGTTGATACTCCGCAACACCAATGGGTTTGTTAATGTCTTGCAAAGCTATTTCTACATCCAAATGGTCTTTGTCTGCACAAAGTATAATACCGATGGATTGATTTTCATTTTCGCTTTTTTCTAATTTATCCAGTAGCGATAAATACAAATTCATTTTACCAACATATTCTGCTTTGAAACTTCCAATTTTTAATTCGATTGCGACCAATGATCGCAAACCTCGATGAAAGAAAAGCATATCTACAAAATACTCTTTGTTGTTGTATTCTAAACGGTGTTGGTTGCCTATAAATGAAAATCCTTTACCCAATTCCAATACAAACGATTTTATTTTTTCAACCAATCGTTTTTCTAATTCCGTTTCTTTTATTTTTTCAGTTATGCCCAAAAAACTAAGATTGTAGGCATCTTTAAACACTTCGGAGGCATAATCAGAATGAATTGCCGGAAGCGACTCACTAAAATTGTGAGCCTTAATTTGTTGTTGGGCGTAAGTGTAATTGTCCATTTTTATGGCGTTCAAAAGCCAATCTCTGCTCCAACCTTTTTCTAGTGTTTGCTGCATATACCAAAAACGCACCTTTTTATCTTTTACTTTTTCCATCAGTAAAATGTTGTGTCCCCATGGCAAATTTGTTACAAGCTGTGAATAATCAGTAACTATTTGATTTTCTGTATTTTGTAATTTTGCAACAGCTTGTTGCAAAATTGGATTTTCAGGATATTCTTGAGCAAAGCGCAACATATAAGATAAATTTCTTTCCGAAAAACCTTTAAGGTTTTCAAACTCGTTTTGCAAATCTTTCGCCAAACGTGGAATAACTTTTGCAGACCAACCTTCTTGCTGTTGGCGTTGGGCTATCATTTTTCCAGTTTGCCAATAAAGAAAAATCATTTCAGTATTAACGGTAAGTGTAGCTCTAAAACGAGCCTGTTTTATAGCGTTTTTTATTTCGCTAAGCAACGATTGGTATTTTTCTATTTCAATTTCGGTACTCATTTTTTCTATTTTACAAAAACAGTTAAAGCAACAATTCAACCTTTTTTTTATATTTTTTTATAGTCGGAAACAACTCTTGCATCAAGCCTTTTTTGTCTGATTTTCATTATTCTAATTATTGCATCTACTTATGAAAAGTTTTGGACTAGTTGCCGCACATCTTATCTCCACCATTTTATTCTAGCTGAAATACAGTCCCAAAAATGCTCAAACATCACTCATTACCCCCGATGGGAGCGGTATCCTTTTTTTTTGGTTGATGGTTGTTGATGATTCAAAAGTTGTTGGCAATTGTTTCACCTGAAAAACGGAACCAAAAAAAAGATATAGCGGACAGCGGGAACATGGAAACCAAGAAAGCCCAAGCCATTCGGTTCTAAAAATAAAAAAAAATCCCCATTTTTTATTGACGCAATCCAATTCCCCATTGAATTTAGGGGGCTTTATTTGGGGCTTTTACTTGTTTTCAATCCATTTTCTTGCATTCACAAAGGCTTCTAACCATGGCGAAACTTCGTCTTTTTGTCCTCTATCTGGATAATTTGCCCAGTTCCAAGGGAAAGTTGAGCGTTCAATGTGTGGCATCATCACTAAATGTCTTCCAGTTGAATCGCACATCATGGCTGTGTTGAAATCAGATCCATTTGGATTAGCTGGATAGTTTTCGTACCCATATTTAGCAACAATGTTATATTTTTCTTCCGAATAAGGCAATTTGAATTTTCCTTCTCCGTGCGAAATCCAAACGCCTAAAGTAGCACCTTCTAAAGTAGAAAGCATCACCGAATTATTCTTCTGAATTTTTACAGAAGTAAAACCGCTTTCGTGCTTGTTTGAAGTATTATGGTGCATTTTTCCGTGAATTTCGTGTTCGGGATTGATCAATTCTAACTCCATTAATAACTGACATCCGTTACAAATTCCAACAGAAAGCGTGTCTTCACGTTTGTAGAAGTTTTTCAAAGCCATATTTGCTTTTTCGTTGTATAAAAATGCACCTGCCCAACCTTTAGCACTTCCTAAAACATCGGAATTTGAAAATCCACCAACCGCTCCGATGAATTGAATGTCTTCTAAAGTTTCTCTTCCCGAAATTAAATCGGTCATGTGAACATCTTTTACATCAAAACCTGCTAAGAACATTGCATTAGCCATTTCACGTTCAGAATTACTTCCTTTTTCACGAATAATTGCGGCTTTTGGTCTTGCACCAGTAGGAATTACAGGCAATTTTCCATCAAATTGTGCTGGAAATGTAAATTGTAATTTCTGATTTTTGTAATTATCAAAACGTGCTTGTGCCATTCCGTTTTTAGACTGTTTAGAATCTAATAGGAATGAAGTTTTAAACCAAGTATCTCTTAAAGTTGCAATACTAAACGTTAAACTATCTTCACCATTTATAACTGTAAACGCATCGCCATCGATGGCCGAACCAATTTTGAAAATCTCAATATTATGCTGTGCGAAAGTTGCTTCCACTTCAGCAGCTGCTTGAAAAACAACTCCGATATTTTCATTAAATAAGGCTTTAACCGTATCTTTTTCTCTTAAAGAAGTCAAATCGATTAACGCACCTAATTTATCATCTGCAAAACACATTTCTAATAAAGTTGTGATTAAACCACCGCTTCCAATATCGTGTCCAGCTTTAATTTTTCTTTCTTTGATTAAATCTTGTAAAACGTTGAATGCCTTTTTAAAGAATTCCGAATTTTGTATTGTTGGAACTTCATTTCCAATTTTATTCAACACCTGAGCAAATGAACTTCCGCCTAATTTAAAAACATCTTGCGAAAGGTTGATATAGTAAATGTTTCCGCCATTTCGTTGTAAAACGGGTTCTACTACTTTTGTTATATTGGAACAATTTCCAGCTGCAGAAATAATAACCGTTCCTGGTGCAATTACTTCATCATTTGGGTATTTTTGTTTCATGGAAAGCGAATCTTTTCCTGTCGGAATGTTGATTCCCAATTCGATAGCAAAATCAGAACAACCTTTTACGGCTTCATACAAACGTGCGTCTTCACCTTTATTTTTGCAAGCCCACATCCAGTTTGCCGATAATGAAACCGATGCCAAACCGTCTTTCAAAGGTGCCCAAACCAAATTTGATAACGCCTCTCCAATAGCAGTTCGAGAACCCGAAACCGGATTTACCAATGCAGCAATAGGCGAGTGACCAATGGAAGTTGCAATTCCTTCTTTTCCTTTGTAATCTAAAGCCATTACGCCTACATTGTTTAAAGGCAATTGCAATGGACCAACACATTGTTGTTTGGCGACTTTTCCACCTACACAACGGTCAACTTTATTGGTTAACCAATCTTTACACGCAACCGCTTCTAATTGTAAAACCTGACTTAAATAGCTTGCAATATTTTCTTTATTGTATTCTAAATCTGAAAAATTTGGAACAATAGTTTTATCCGTCATAATCGTTTTTGGCGAACTTCCGAAGAAATCCTCTAACGCATAATCCATTGGTTTTAAACCAGTTGATTTTGATTCGAATGTAAATCTATGGTCGTTTGTAACATCACCCACTTGATACATTGGCGAACGTTCTCTGTCGGCAATTCGTTGTAGGGTTTCGATGTCTTTTTCACCAATAACCAATCCCATTCGTTCTTGCGATTCGTTTCCAATGATTTCTTTAGCCGAAAGGGTAGGGTCACCAACAGGTAATTTGTCTAAATCGATTAATCCACCTGTTTCTTCCACTAATTCAGACAAACAATTCAAATGTCCGCCTGCACCATGATCATGAATGGAAACGATTGGATTGTTATCGCTTTCTACCAAACCACGAATGGCATTCGCAGCACGTTTTTGCATTTCGGGATTCGAGCGTTGAATAGCATTTAATTCAATTCCAGAACCAAAAGCCCCTGTATCCGCTGAAGAAACCGCAGCTCCGCCCATTCCAATTCTATAATTTTCGCCACCTAAAATAACGATTTTATCGCCAGCAGTAGGTTTCTTTTTTATGGCTTGGTCTAATTTTCCATAACCAATTCCGCCCGCTTGCATGATTACTTTATCATAGCCTAATTTTCTGTTTTCAACTTTGTCCGAATTTGCATTTGATGTGTTTTCTTGGTGTTCAAAAGTTAAAATTGAACCTGTAATTAAAGGTTGTCCAAATTTATTTCCAAAATCTGAAGCTCCGTTTGAGGCTTTAATCAGAATGTCCATTGGTGTTTGATACAACCAAGGTCTTTCGGCCATTTCGTTTTCCCAAGGACGATTGTTTTCTAAACGAGAATACGACGTCATGTAAACCGCAGTTCCAGCTAGAGGTAATGAACCTTGTCCACCAGCTAAACGGTCACGAATTTCGCCACCTGAACCTGTTGCAGCACCATTGAAAGGCTCAACAGTTGTAGGAAAATTGTGTGTTTCTGCTTTTAATGAAAGTACCGAATCAAATTCTTTTTCTTCATAAAAATCAGGTTTATCAGCACTTTTTGGGGCAAATTGCGTAACTTTTGGTCCTTTAACAAAAGCTACATTATCTTTATAGGCAGAAACAATATCGTTTGGATTGGTTTCTGATGTTTTTTTAATTAATTTGAATAAAGAAGTTGGTTTTTCTTCGCCATCAATCACGAAAGTTCCATTAAAAATTTTATGGCGACAATGTTCTGAATTGGCTTGAGAGAAAGCAAAAATTTCTGAATCGGTTAATTTTCTTCCTAATTTCGCAGAAAGTGTATTCAAATAAGCTACTTCTTCCGGACTTAAAGCCAAACCTTCCGATTGGTTATAAGCGGCAATATCTTCAATATCTAAAATAGGTTCAGGTTGAATGTTAATCGTAAAAATATCTTGATTTAATTCTGAATATTTTTGCGAAAGCATCGGGTCGAAATCGGAAAAATCAGCGGTTACTTTTTGAAATTCTTCAATACGAATAATTCCAGAAATTCCCATATTTTGAGTAATTTCGACAGCATTTGTACTCCAAGGTGTAACCATTGCAGCACGAGGTCCAACAAAAAAATCCGCAAGTACGGATTTTTCTATTTTATGTGCATTGCCAAAAAGCCAATTTAATTTGGTACAATTTTCAGATGAAATTTCGTTTTGCGAATGAACAGCAAAAACGGTGTTGGATTGGTTTCCGAAGAAATAAATCATTTTGTTGTAGTTTTTTATGCCAAAAATAGTCTTCTTTCAAAGGTATAAATGGGTTGTGT
>Ga0247722_10002158_pt1 | contig 10356 bp, 6 predicted proteins | sample MSEWelMarce3H_FC_FD_189094 | JGI IMG/M metagenome (GOLD analysis project Ga0247722, IMG submission 189094) | Subsurface sediment microbial communities from gas well in West Virginia, United States - MSEEL Well Study Marcellus 3H_FC | ecosystem: Environmental > Terrestrial > Deep subsurface >...
TGCGACTTTTACTGGGTTAAGCGCAGCGACAAACTACACGCTTGTAGTAACAGCTATAAATAATAGTGGTGAGACGAGTTCTCCTTCTGTTCTCATTAAGACCCTAAGCACGCCACCAACAATAGACAGTGTGACCGCAAGCTCTGTTACTTACCAATCCTTCGTCGCCTCTTGGAATTCTGTAGGTGCGACTTCATATACCTACACGCTAAATGGATCTTCAGTAACACCTTCCAGCCAAGGTGCTAATTCAGCGACATTCACTTCGCTCAGCCCAGAAACAAGCTATATGCTCGCTGTCACTGCCATAAATAACGGTGGGCAAGCAACAAGTTCTCTTTTAGTAATAACTTATAAAACACCGCCAACTACACCAAGTGTCTCAACAAGTTCTATAACAGACAGCTCATTCGTAGCATCTTGGACTTCTGTAGGAGCCACCTCTTACACATATACATTGAATGGATCAGCTGCGACACCTTCCAGTGAATCTGATACCTCTGCCACCTTCACTTCACTAACCGCTTCAACAAACTACACACTTATTGTAACAGCTGTGAATAACGGTGGACAAGCGAGTTCAACACCCATCGAAATAACAACAGTCAATACACCACCAACAATATCAAGCATTACTACAAATACAATAACATCTCAATCATTTGTCGCATCTTGGACAGCGGCAAGAGCGGCTTCATATACATATGCGCTGAATGGCTCACCTGTGACTCCTTCAAGCCAAGGTGCGACCTCTGCGACATTCTCTTCTCTAAGCCCAGCCACAAGCTACACGCTTGTTGTAACAGTTATAAATAACGGCGGCCAGACGACTTCTGACCCCACTACAGTAACTACATTGAACTTAGCGCCAAGCTCACCGATTGTATCAATTACTTCTATTACTTACCAATCCTTTGTGGCTTCTTGGACTGGAGCTTCTCCTGTGTCTTCATACAGTTACACGCTCAATGGTTCCACAGTTACACCGTCAGTAGATAATGGTCTAGCAGGAAAGACAGCGACCTTCACTGATCTAAGTGCCGCAACGGGCTATACACTCATTGTAACAGCTATAAATAACGGTGGAGAGACAAGCTCGACGCCACTCATCGTAACTACCTTTAACACACCACCAACAGCTCCAAGTGTAACGGCAGATTCTATTACATATAATTCGTTCGTAGCAACTTGGACATCTCTAAGAGCAACTTCATATAGCTACACGCTCAATGGTGCTCCTGTAACACCTTCCAGCCAATCTAGCAACTCAGCCACCTTTACTTCGCTCAGCCCTACAACAAGCTACACGCTTGTTGTTACGGCGATAAATAACGGCGGTCAGACAAGCTCTTCACCTTTAGTTCTAACAACATTGAATGCCCCACCACTGTCGCTAAGTCTAACGGCCAGCAATATTACATATCAGTCATTCGTAGCAACTTGGACTGGTGCCTCAGGTGCTACAGGATATAGCTACAAGCTCAACGGTTCTACTGTAACACCGTCTGTTGATAATGGTCTAACAAGCAAGTCGGCTACTTTCTCTTCCCTAAGTGGTGCCACAAGCTACACACTCATCGTAACAGCTATAACTGAAGGTGGACAGACTGCTTCTGATCCTCTTACAATAACAACATTGCCTAACCCACCAACAAGTCTCAGCCTGACGGCAAGTTCTATAACTTACCAATCCTTTGTTGGCTCTTGGACAGGTGGCTCAGGTGCTACTTCATATACTTACACGCTAAATGGAACCACTGTCCTACCTTCTCAGTCTGCGAATTCTGCCACATTCAATGGTCTGGTTGGCACCACGAGCTATACGCTCGTCGTAACAGCCATTAATAGTGGTGGACAAACGGTGTCTTCGCCACTTGTAATAACAACACTTGCCACACCACCAACGACACCCGTCCTAACCGCAAGCTCTGTCACTTACCAATCGTTCGTGGTTTCTTGGTCTGGATCAGGCGCCACTTCATATACCTACACGCTCAATGGCTCTTCTGTGACTCCTTCCAGTCAAACTGCGAATTCGGCAACCTTTGCCTCGCTTAATGCGACGACTGCCTACACAGTCGTAGTTACGGCTATAAATAACGGTGGGGAAGCGGCTTCAGCCCCTCTTTCTGTGACGACCTTGACTCAAGCACCAACGGCGCCAGATGTCTCAGTCACTTCTATAACCGATGGCTCATTCGTGGCATCTTGGACAGGCGCCCAGCACGCAACTTCATATATCTACACGCTCAACGGCTCACCGAGAGCCGCTTCTGTAGATAATGGTCTAGCATCCAAGTCTGCCACATTTAGCAATTTATCTGGTGGAACAAGCTATACTCTTATTGTAACAGCGGTAAATGCTGGTGGACAGGCTGCTTCTGCCGCAAGCACAATAACAACTCTCATAACACCACCAACGGCACCGATTGTGTCTGCGAGTTCTATAACCAGTAGTTCATTCGTGGCATCTTGGACTGGCGCCCAGCGCGCAACTTCATACAGCTACATGCTAAATGGCTCAGCGGCAACGCCTTCTCTCGACAATGGAGTAACAAGCAAGTCAGTAACATTTACGAATCTTTCTGGCGATACAGCCTACACACTGATCGTGACAGCTATAAATGGCGGTGGACAAGTTCCCTCAACTCCCCTTGTAGTAAGAACACTCATCAAGCCGCCAACAGCCCTAAGTGTTACAATCGGTTCTATAACCTATAATTCTGCGATAGTATCTTGGACAGGAGGTTCAGGTGCCACATCATACAGCTTTACGATAAATGGCTCACCTGCGACTCCTTCCAGTCAAACCGCAAACTCTGCGACATTCTCCCCTCTAACACCTTCTTCAAACTACACACTTATTGTAATAGCTACAAATGGAGGCGGTCAAGCTGTGTCAACATCTCTTATAATATCAACCTTGGCGCAAGTCTTCCCACTTCCATTACATCAACTTGTATTAAGTGAGTCAACGAATGATACAGGAAGTTCTTATGCGAATGCTACGGTTACAGATCCACAGGGCAAAATATCATATACAAATAATGGTGGAAAAGATTGTGTTCATATTCAGTCAGATGGAATTGTTCCAAAAATAAATTTCCCTCGTATATTCACAGAAACATCCTCTTTTACATTTAGCTTCTGGGTCAAGTTTGATGATATTACTGCGTGGGGTGTTCCTGTAACAATGAATGGTGCGAATGTAAATGTAAATTTTGGATTTAATGCCACCTCATTATATATTTCAGTAGGAAATGGAGTAAATACTTCTTATGTCCAAAATAATATCATGACAGGCTCAGATTTCAAGAACTGGAATAATATTAGTATAACATATAGCAGTGGAAGTATAAAAGTCTATAAAAATGGTGTCCTAGGTGGTTCTCTCTCTCTAACACAGGCATTCACGATTTCTCAGATAACTCTTGGTGGAAACTATAACTATCAATCAATAGGCCTAGGAGGGCAGGCGATTTGGGATGGTTATTTACGCCAGATCTGTGTTTTTGATTCTGTTCTAAGTGCCGATGAGCTTGGTCTATTATATACAAAGACTCAAGATAATACAATTATAGGATCGCCTTTACAAATGATCACAGCCTTGAATGATACATTGAAAAATATTACAACAGTTCAATCGGCAACAGATGCTATTAACGCAGCCATCGCTGGAAATGTTTCACCTGTGTTTATCGTTACAGCCGCTTTAACAACTGTATTACCCAATGTCTTTACAGCGCTTGTTTCAAACCCTGCGTTCGTTGGATCAACTGTTACAATCCCTTCAAGTGTAGCAGCTCTGCTATACTCAAGTTTTGAAGATACATCAACTCTTGATAGAAGCCTCCCCTTTAAAATTAATTTCCCTGCCGCAGATAATACAGTAAGTGCTCCATTAAATACAATAAATTCTAAGCTTGCTATTGATTTATCAGTAGATAGATATGTCACTTTCAAAGGCTGTACTGGATATGGAATTCGAGTTATAAGTGGAGATCAGTATTTTACAACACCTTCCAATACTGTAGGAACACGGGTTCGTGTTGGAGATGTTATTACTTTCACTACAGATGGTGGAGAAACTATTAATTCTAAGGTTGCTGATCTTGATATAGTTCTCATTCCTTATACACCACCAGTGATTTGCTTTTTAGGTTCTGCCCCTGTTCTAACACCTGATGGTTATGTTCGCATAGATAGTCTCAAAGTTGGAGATTTAGTTTCGACGAGAGAAGGAGATACAATATCTGTTGTTGAAAGAGTAGAAATAAAAGAATACATGCCAGGACCTAATACAAATCCTTATATCATACCTGCTGGCAGATTCGGCTCCAATGAGCGCATTTTGATTTCACCTAGACACAAGGTTGCGGTGAATGGCCAGATGATTGAAGCTAGATTCCTTGGATTAAAACAAGAAGAACAGTATGAGAAAATAAGATATTACAACATTCAAATAACAGATTACGAAAACATAATAGTAGCTGGACTAGAGGTTGAGTCTCTACAGGGCCTCACTCGTATTAATATTCCTATGGAAACATTTAATTACATAATAGCGAATAAATATAGTGGTCAGATTTCTCATGAAATAAAAGAAAACTGCCTTTTAATGCCTGATGGCTCAATGAGTGTGCCGATGATCATCTAATGCCTGAGAGGCCTAAGGACCAGAAGACCAGTCAATCACAATATAAGTATTATCATTTGCCTTGCTGACTCGACGAAGCGTTGCATCGTTTAGCCTCGCAACATCATACATCTTTCCATCGTCGCCTGGGCTGAGAAGTGTATGGGCAATATAAGCATCTGGGAAGAGCTCCTTCAGGCCGGCGAGTATTGCCGTCATATTTGCCGTGTAAAAGACCCTATCTGCGAACTTAATCTCATGATTATAAGTCTTGTCTGAAGTATACTTGGCATTGTGAAGGACTAGAGGATAAATAGATTTGACGATTGAATCAATCTTAAAGAGTCGGCGCTCCTCATCAGATCGCAGAGTGCGCAGCGTGTTATTCGTTACGGCAGGGAGAGACATCTGTGGAACTAAAAAATGGGGGAAGGCCCCTTCAATTTTTTATGCCTCAGTCGATAACCACCTTATAGTCACTCGGCTTCAAGAATTTTTCATTTGCGTCTTGCCATTGCGTATCATCCCAGTTATATAGATTTCCCGCAAGAAAGACAATTCGTTTTGCGAGAGACCACCACACCTGTTCAGCCAGGACAATCCCCTTTTTCACATTCTCATCGTCCATTGGACTTTTTATAGTGGGGTTAAATGAAATCAAATTTTAGCACGGTAAATTAGAAATGTCTACACCTAGCTCTAGAAAGACATACACTCGCAGAAATACGAGAACTCGATTGATAGACATTTTAAAAGAGGCAATTGAACTTGTGGAAAAGGGGTGTCCTCCTGGCCACATGACCAGAGGTCCTACAAGTGTTTTATCGACATTGCCTGCTACTGTAAAATCAAAGGCTCCTCTTAGTTCCGTCCCTGAAGAAAATCTCGTCGCGCAGTCTAAGTCTCTACTGGCGGCCTCACAGGTTGAACTTGAGAAGGGCCGTGCTCTTGAACGCCAAGCTCAAGAACATATGAAGACACTTGCGACTGCTCCTACAACTCTAACTGTAAAGCCAAAAGGAGCTCCTCGTCCCGGTGTTCTTAAGTATAACGAGTTTGTAAAAGATTGGATTTCCAAGCATCCTGAATATCAGGAGAAGGGTAAATATCAAGCTGCCTTGAAGGAGATCCAGCGCTCAGGAAACTGGGATAGAGTTTCAGGGACACGCAAGAAGACAAAAACAGCGGCAGTTGCTGCGACACCTGCTCGTGTAAGCCCATTATTGGCTTTGAATGCTCCTTCTAGCCCCCCTGGGGGGTCGCCTGTGAATGCGAATGCGAATGCGAATGCTGCCACTGCTGCGAATGTGAACGCTGCTAATGCGAATGCGAGCCCTGCGAATGCCAATGCGACCCCTGCCAATGCGAATGCGAACGCTAATGCGAACGCTAATTCGACACCTGCTAACGCTAATGCGACCCCTGCTAATGCGAATGCGAACGCCAATACGACAGAAGCCAACTCTTACACAAACGAGGGAATGAATGATACAGTAGGTATGCGTAAGATAAGCATGAATGGTCGCAGCTTATACATGTCAGCGGACAATGGCTTATTTGAAAGAGAAGGAGATGCGCCAGGTGACTTCATAGGTCGTCTTGTTGACGGCAAAATTGTTGAGGAAGAGGCCCCTGAACTTCCCGAATATTCATAAAGGTATAAGGGCATAAACCCAGGACACGAATACTAAGTATGCAGAACCCAGAACAAACACCTGAACAGGAGCTTCAGCAACTACCCCAGATGATCACGGCATGGAAGAAAGTGCGTGAGGAGTCAATCGCTCTCAAGGAGCAGGTTCGTGAGCGCAAGCTCAGACTTAAGGCTCTCGAGGAGATCATCATGCGCACCATGAAGCGTCACAGCATCGGCGCCTTGGACTTGAAGCAGTCGAATGGGCGTATTCTATATAAGAAGAAGCAGGCAAAAGGCTCTCTACCACAGAAGCGCCTACACGAGCTACTTTCCGAGCATCTCAAGTCAGATGAGGCCGCCACAAGGGCTCTTGACTTTATTACGGAGAAGCGTGGCACAAAGATGTCAGAGACTCTTTCTTTTGAGACTCTATAAGAACTTTAAAAATCTTTAATTTAAGAATAATCTTAAATTAAATATTTGATACCATTACCGTGGAGTGCCGAATTTAGGCACTCCACTCTGATGGCTAGAGCGATAAGTTAAGGACTTCCCAATGTAATAAGCCGACTTTGTCGGCTTATACTTGGGAGTTCTTAACTTAAGCACTAGACGTTACTATTTGCGATTCTTACGCTTTGTTTTACGGTATTTCTTACGCATGCGTCTTTCTGACATATTTGAAGATCCGAAAGCATTGGATATTTTTTTTGCTTGATTAATGGACGCCCTTCTAGCTATATGAGTTGTTCCTCTAAAACTAAGAACTCTACACCCTAGATTATAGAATATAGTCCGTTTCTTTAAACTACAAGCATTTTTGAATAACTCTTGTGTATTAAAATTAAAACTGCTAAAAAATGGGTCCCAGAATGCCTTAGGCTGTGATCCTAACTTGATTAGGTCTCTACCATCTGTTTTTGTCCAGATTTTGGTTAATTGTGTAATTGTTGGGGATATAGACCCTTTGTAACATCCCATTATTTGATCCCATGTTATATTTCCATTATTAGGATATATAGGATCAAATGTTGTTGTTTGTAATAAACTACCCATAGTGTATATTCCTGATAGGGTTATATCAGCTACAGGGTTTCCTGCGGTATCTGTAGTTCCTTGAAGATCTGCATAGGGATAACCTTTCATCTCTGGAGTTGTATGCATAGGTCCTATTGCAATACTTAATTCGATTGGCTTACCAGTATTTAGTAAATTAACAGAATGTTCAATAATACCTTTATTTCTAGCTGGATCATATAATAATCCTTCTGTATCTGTTTTCGCAAAATCGTAAAATGCTTTTACTTGCTCATAAGAAGCTATTTCTCCAATTGGGTTTATATTTACTACGCAAAGACCTTTGGGCACAGGAATTAAAGATACATTTCTCCCACCTACAATCTCATTGTGTCCAAAGAAAAACATTATATTTGTATAACCTTTATTGTATTCTAATTCTAAGGGATCTGCCATTTAATATAGACTAATATTATTTTACACCGGATTCAAATAGTCTATTTGCGATTCTTACGCCTTGTTTTATGGGCCCTTCGCCTCTTTGTATTTCGAGTAGTAGGGTTATACCCCCGTGGTCTTTTACTACCAGCAGGCATAGGAGGCATAGGGGGCATAGGAGTATTTAAATTAGACAAAATACCATTACTCTCAACATCATTATATCTACTTCTGAATTCCTCACAAGTTTCTTTATAAAAGGCAATACACGCATTTTGTATTGGATCATTCGTTTCATCAATTTCTATATAATTATCTTTTTCCCATTCTATAATATCAGCATCTGTGGGTACAGGGGTTGTTGATATATATACCAAATATTGAATAGCTCTGTATAATAATTCTTTATATCTTTCTATATATTTTATAATCTTTTCTACTTTATCTAATTCCTTATATTCCACAAGCTTCTTAAATGTTTCCTGTAAACTACCAAAATAAGAAAACTCAAACTTTGTATAAATTCTCATAATATCTCTTATGTATATACGCCCGCTCTTATTCATTTCTATATTTTCTAACTTATTATATAATTCATTAACTTTTAACAACTTATTTATATACTCTATGGTTATATATCTAAATTTATCAAAACTTATAACTCTTTGATGTTGATAATCCTCTTTTTCAGAAACTTGGAATGGTTGAAGAATATATTGTGCGGCAAGATCTTGATATGCTTCTAGTAATAATAACCCGATTCCACTTTGATTAGATTGAATATCTTCTTCAGTGATATAATCATTAAGTATATATGACACTTTATATAGTGTCATTTTTTCTTTACTAATTAGGTATAAAGAATCATATAATTTTGCTTGTTTAGTTAATACATCTCTCAAAGAAAAGTTTATAAATGGTTTTCCTGTGGGTTTTTTAATTTGAATGTCTCCATCACTTGGTTTTATAATATCTTTTGTGTGAGGTTCTAATATAAGATAAATAAAACGCGTTACACTATAATAATCTGTTGGAGAACAATACTCATTAGAACTATTAGCATTACTTTCATTACTTTCATTATTAGAAGTAACATGCTTTGTATTGTCTGTAAGAGCGCTGTCATGAAATTCTGCTATACTAAATCTTAATATAGAAGGCTGAGAATTAAAAATTTCATCATCTGGCGTATTTATACACCAATTTCCCTTATTATATCCTCGTTCATCTACAACTTGTTTACGACCTATAGCGGCAATACCTGGACCAGAATTATTAGATCTTTCTGCTTGAAGTTTACGCCTTACCCTGGTAACAGATTCAATTAATTCATTAGTATCTGTATCATCAAGATTAGCGTCTGAATCTATAGTGCTACATGTAAATATAATAAGTTTCACTTTTTTATCGAATTCCCCCAAGCCCTCTATTATAGCACCAGTTAATATTCCAGTATGTACGAATATTGGATCTAATAGGGGTTTGAGTGGATCAGGTTTGCCAAGAAACTCAACATCTTCATCTTCATTTTTTACTAGTTTTTTAAGGTTATCCTTTTTCCATATTGTAGAAGTATATTCATCTATAACATCTACACCACATGATGTATCAATCTGATCAGGCCTAGTATGGGGGTGTTCATACGCTGATATTGCACGAGATGTAATTGATTCACCAGGCATATATATTGTTAGATTTTTAACAACTTCACTAAGAGTCTCTAGTTTTGACTCAAATTCCCTTTTAGATACATCATCCATAGCCTTATATCTAGGATTGCGTAATACATCATAATTTCCATATAAGAGATTTTTTTGAATTTCTTGACCATCTTTGTCAATATATATATCAGAATAAGAATAAAGATCTACGCCACGCTTTAACATCTTATATAGATTATCCATTTCACTTGTACTATCATATAAATAATTAAGTAGAATTGGTTTAATAAAAATAGCATACATATAATCATAATATTTCGCATATGTGTATTGAGTTGGAAGTCCTATTTCTATAACTATAAGATTTTTAGGAATTTCTACTTTATGTTCTAGAGAAGCAGGGCTATATATACCATGAGCATCTATACCTATTATCAAATCCCTTTCTTCTAAAACACTTTTAATAATTTGGGGATTAGCTTTATCTCCAGCAGCAGATCGAGCTCCTCCAGCTCCTCCACCTCCTCCAGCTCCTCCACCTCCAGCTCCTCCACCTCCAGCTCCACCTTCAGAAGACATCTAATGTAACCGTGTATAATTTATTAAAAAGTAGAAGCGCATTGTAGAATGCCTTCCGTCATTGAGAAGTTCACTCGTGCCAGTCTCGAGGGATTCGTAAATGAGGGCGACTCAAAGGAGAAGAAGAACAGCTATATCAATCTTGCAGCGGTGTTAATCTCATTTATAATCGCACTCGTAATTCTTTCATTAATCGGAACTCTCTTATGGAACGGTGTAGTCGTTGAGCTCTTTACATGCGTCCGTCCGGCGAAGAGTTTCATGCAGATTCTCGGACTTTTCGTTTTCGTTTCACTATTATTATAGGAATCATAGGATGCGGTTTGAAAAAGACTATTTGCTTCTTATTTATGACAGAAGGATGCCCTGTTCCTGTCAAGTCCCTGTTC
>Ga0247722_10002159_pt1 | contig 10354 bp, 18 predicted proteins | sample MSEWelMarce3H_FC_FD_189094 | JGI IMG/M metagenome (GOLD analysis project Ga0247722, IMG submission 189094) | Subsurface sediment microbial communities from gas well in West Virginia, United States - MSEEL Well Study Marcellus 3H_FC | ecosystem: Environmental > Terrestrial > Deep subsurface >...
TGGTAAAATTTGATGATCGACTTCAGCATCCTTGATAATGAGAATCTAAAGAACCCAAGCGAGGTAATTGAAGCTCTCCTCTACCGATTCAAAACACAGAAGAATAAATTTGAAGATTTGCTTCCTGAGTCCAAAGACGTCGGCATGATCAAAGTTAACACGCTATAGATTCGCGAAAAGCTCTTGCCTGTTCCCAAACGCTGTCTCGACACCCTCAAGAAAGAACTTCCCAGAATTGTCAAGGAGAGGATCCAGAAACAATAGCACTGGCTTTAGGAGTAGATCAATGCCATCAGTAAAGATCCACAGGGCGTTGGCGCTTATGTGCGACAGATCCAGTGCATGGAAAATATAGACATAAATTTCTAAAAAGTCAAAGATACTATCTAGTTAAATAGCAGCATCTTCGAGCTTTGCGTCAACGCAGAAATCATTGGCAAAGACGAATAGGGGGGCAAACGCGAAATCGCTACTGCTTACCAGTTGCAGTCCAAGCTAAGCCACGAGTTGAGCGAGGCCCGCGAGTAAGCCGACAAACGTAAGGAGGATATGAAGAAGAAAATCTAAAAAAAAGTTCCGAAACTCACAGCCTAGACGATTCTGTTTACAGAAGAGATCACCAAGCCTGAATACCTAGATGAAAACTCCAGTATTGAGGTCATGATTGAGCAAATAGAGCGAAACGAAATTGAGTGCTCCGAACTCGTGAAAAAAATGAAAAATGTGAGAGACTATCAGGAGACCTTAGACATGAAAGTTAACCAATTCGAAAGTGTTGACAGTGCCTACCAAGCTCATTAGATCCGTAAACTTCTCTGGTTCTCTTTAAAGGAATGGACTGAGCTCGTCTAAAAATGGCAGAACGTTGTTTTTGATGACATCGACGTCGAAGAGATTACTGCACTATCGGACGAGTACTTCGTAAAAGTTACTAAGTGCGAAAGTCGGCTACCAGGCAGCTCTGCTGTGATGAAACTTAGTCAAGACGTACGCAACTTCAAGTCAACAATGCCGATTGTGACCGCTCTTGGCAATAAGAAGCTATAAGCATACCATTGGCACGAGATCAAAGAAGTACTCAACATGAATGGGGACTCTTCTTTCGATCTAGAAGCCAAGCAGTTCACCTTGGGAGAGCTCATTGGTTTCGAGGTTGGAGACAAGCAAGAAGAAGTCGTCCACATTTCGACGACAGCCACACAAGAATTCTTCCTTCGGGCGGAGCTTGACAAAATCATCGATATTTGGAACAAATGCGAGTTCACAGTTGTGAAGCACAAGGAGGGTCCGCAAAACATCTTTAAGCTCAAAGATTGGGACTCTATTATCAACATCATTGACGAGTCCTTGTCGAGCATCAGTGACATTTAAGGGTCAAGGTACGTAAAACGCCTCCAAGAAGAAGTCGAAAAAGAGCACAATTAATTAATTACTATTGCCGACACGATCGAGCAGTGGAAGATCTTTTAAAGAAACTGGCTGTATCTGGGAAATATCTTTGATTCATCCAAAGAAATCAAAGAAAAGTGCAACAAAGAGTACAAGGACTTCGACAACGTGGACAAATTCTGGATTCGACTTATGAAGAAAGTAAACACTCAAAGGCAAGTAAAAAGACATTGCATAATACAAAGACTGGAAGAATTTACTATGCATAACAAGAAAATGGAAGAAATCCAAAAGAAGGTTGAAGAGTACCTTGATGAGAAACGCACTGAGTTCCCTCGCCTCTATTTCATTTCAAACGACGAACTTCTGCAATTGCTGAGCTAGCATAACATTGAAGGAGTTGAGCCTCAGTTAAATAAGCTCTTCGACTAGCTGTACCGTTTCGAGCCCAGCAATGATTCCTCCACTGATTTGTTCGGCATGAAGTCACAAGATGGTGAGGTTGTCGAATTCATAAAGCATGTAAAGATCAACGCTCAGAAGGGAGTCGAAGGTTGGCTCAAAGATATTGAAAGTGCTATGATCGAGACAGTTAAGCGAAAAATTAAAGAAGCCGACACCGAACTTAAGAAGGATAATACTGTGCGCTCGGAATGGGTCCTTAAACACTGTGGTCAAGCTGTTGCAGTCGCCTCTATGCTTGATTGGACAGAACAGTTAGAGATAGCCATATAAGAGATGGTCGAAGATCCTTTCGCCTTGGGTACTCTCCAAAATGCAACATTTGACAACTTGATTTAGCTTGTTGAACTTATTCGAGGGGCGGACTTAAAGCAAGTGCATCGGAAATCTTTGACTGCTCTTATCACGCATGAAGTACACAACAGGGACATTGTCGAAGAGCTTACTAATTTAGGTGTAGAGTCGATCGAAGAATTTGCTTGGAAAAAGTGCCTGCGCTACTACTTGTACAAAGATGATTCCAGCAAGACTGACTATAACAAGAATCCTGTCATTGTCTGCCAAGTGAATGCATCCTTGAACTACTGTTTCGAATATATGGGAGTGACATCAAGACTTGTCATTACACCCTTGACTGATCGATGCTGGCTCACTATCACAGGTGCCCTACATATAAAACTTGGAGCTTCACCAAAGGGACCCGCAGGCACAGGCAAAACAGAGTCTACTAAAGACCTTGCTAAGGGACTCGGAATCTTTTGCCTTGTCTTCAACTGCTCAGAACAGATTGAATACCGTGTTATGACCAGAATATTCTCGGGAGTCGTGCAATCCGGCGTTTGGACATGCCTTGATGAGTTCAATAGAATAAACGTCGAGGTTATGTCTGTGATCGCTCAGCAGCTTGGTGACATTCGCCAAGCGAAACTAGTCGGCAAAGACATGTGTTTCCTAAACAACAAAGAAATGAAAATCAACGCGAACTGCGGTGTTTTCATCACTATGAACCCAGGTTACTAAGGTAGGGCTGAGCTTCCCGATAACCTCAAGGTCCTCTTCCGCGCAGTTTCGATGATGATTCCAGCTTATGGTCTTGTCGCCTAAGTGATGCTCTTCTCTGAAGGTTTTGATGGGGCCGAGAACTTGGCCACGAAGATGGTACAGCTTTATAAGCTTTCTTCTGAACAACTTTCACAGAACGACCACTACGATTTCGGGATGCGTGCGGTTAAATCAGTTTTGGTGACGGCCGGTAATCTGAAGCGAGCAAACCCTGAGTTGCCTGAGGACGTCGTCCTAATTCGAGCGATGCGTGACTCAAACGTCCCCAAATTTGTTGCTGAAGATTTGCCTCTTTTTAACGCTCTTATCTAGGACTTGTTCCCGGGAGTCTAAATCCCGTAAGAAAACTCAACCGAGTTAGAATCTCAGATTATTCAGTCTCTCAATGTGATGAATCTGAAAGTCATGCCAACTTTCGTTACCAAAGTGACACAGCTATTCGACACTTTTAACGTGCGATTTGGTGTCATGATAGTCGGACCTGCCGGAGGTGGTAAAACTACTATTTACAAGACCCTCGCCCACGCCATGACAAAACTTCGAAAGCGAGGCTCCACAGACTAGCGCTTCCAAGAGGTAAAGGTAAAGTGTCTTAACCCTAAAAGTATAAGCATGGATGAGCTTTACGGAATTGAGAATGCGGACGATGGTGCTTGGACAGATGGTTTGGGTTCAAAAATCATCCGTAAAATGGCAAAAGAAGAAAGTCAAAGACGCCACTGGTGCGTATTCGATGGACCCGTTGATGCGATTTGGATTGAGAATATGAACACAGTGTTAGACGATAATTGTACTCTTTGTCTCTCTAATGGTGAACGTGTTAAGCTGCGTTCTGAAATGCGAATGTTATTTGAGGTTTAAGACCTAGCAGTTGCAAGTCCCGCCACCGTCAGCAGATGTGGGATGGTCTATATGACGCCCAGCGAGCTAGGCTGGCGACCCTATAAGACTCAATGGATGAACAAGTTTATCCTGCAAAAAGGTAAAAAGCGTGATGCAAGAGAGAATGAGTCCAAAGCCGTAGAAGTTGGTCCAATTTGCGTGCCAGCTGTGATCCAAGAGCTTGAAGAAATGTTCGAGCTGTACGTTGATGAAGCAATGAGAGTCCTAGAACTTTATCAGGAAAGCTAGGCTATGACTTGTGTAAACATTCAGATGGTCATAAATTTGTGCTCTTTCCTTGAGTGCTTTATTGTAAAGTACCTTCCTATACTTCAAAAGGACGATAAGGATATCTGGTAAAGACCTTTGGGTTCGTTTTTCGCCTTCTCATTCTACTGGGCTTTTGGAGGCCACTTCAAGGTCTCAGCGATACGTTTCCTAGACAACATGATGCGCAACTTTTTCGCCAAGCATCAAATTCCCACTCTCGACACAGTCTACGAATACGTGATTGACCCTCAGTAATAGTTTAAGTTTGTGCATTACAAATCCAAACTATAGGCATTTGAGTATCCTACAGAGCCGACCCCCTTCTTTTAGCTCGTAGTTCCTACCGTCGAAACCAAGAAGGTCACTACTCTTCTGTAAATGATGACCTCTGTAAATAAGCCAATTTTTGTAACAGGAAGTACTGGTACTGGAAAGTCTATGATCGTCTAAAAATTCATCCAAGACCTCCGCGACAACGACAAAGCTCCTATAAAGGCAATAGAACTCAACTTCTCTGCCTAGACAGATAGCAAAGGCACACAAGCGAAAATTGAGGGAGAACTACAAAAAAAGCGAAAAAGGGTATGGGGAGTGACTGGGAATGCGAAGTTCCTTATCTTTATCGACGATGTTAACATGCCAATGAAAGAGATTTGGGGTGCGTAACCTCCAATCGAGCTCCTCCGTCAGCTTATCGATCAGAATGGGTTCTATGATAGATAGACCTTTGCCTGGAAGGAAATAGAAAGATTCACTATTGTCTGTGCTGCTGCCCCTCCGAGTGGAGGCCGAGCACCTCTTACCCCACGATTTATGAGACACTTCTAGATCGTCAACGTGCCGGAAGCAACTGAAGAGACGCTGACGATGATTTTCGATTAAATCTTAGGTGGCTTTTTTACATCTAAGAAAGCTAGTGAGAAGTTGAAAGCAAGTGTCGCTGTGCAGGCTACGATCGACATATACATCTAGGTTCAGAGGACAATGCTTCCGATTCCCGCAAAGTTCCACTACACTTTCAATCTTCGCGACGTTGCTAAAGTTTTCTAGGGTATTCTAATGTGTGAGCCATTTAAAATCCAAGAAGAAGATAAGTATGGTAAACTATGGCTACATGAGTGTACCCGAGTCTTCGCCGACCGGCTCACCTCAGAATAAGACATGACGGAGTTCCAAAGAATAGCTCTGGAGAACCTGATCACTAAGTTCAAGGTAAAGGCGTCAAAGCCAGAAGATGTTTTTGGACCAGGAAAAGAGATTATCTTCTCTAATATTCTTACTCTTGAGTCAGAGACGTAGTACTACGAGCTTATTGACAGCAAAGTAAAACTCCTACAATGCTTAAATGAGAAACTGAGCAATTACAACCTCTCTGCATCGAGCAAAATGGATCTTGTCTTCTTCGACGACGCTGTAACTCACATTTGTGCAATTATGCGAATTTTAATGCAAAAAAGAGGAAACGCTATGCTTATTGGTGTCTCAGGCAGTGGAAAACAGAGTCTCACTCATCTAGCTGCGTTTATTCTCGATTAAATCTCTTTCCAGGTCAAACTATCGAAGAACTTCGATCCATCAAAGTTCCGAGAGCAGATCAAGGAGAGAATGCTAGTTGCAGGAACTGAAGAGAGTGCCACAACTTTTATTCTGAACGACACTCAGATTATGTACGAATCTTTCCTTGAGGATATCAACAATATTCTAAACACAGGAGACATCACAGGCCTGTACGAAACAGCCGACATTACTCGAATGGAGGAATGTCTCACTTCATCCTTGATAAAGAAAAAGATTCCCGTAAATAAAGCCAACGTTAAGTAGCAGTATATCGAATCTCTACGTGACAACTTTCACATAATTTTATGCATGTCACCAGTAGGTGAGTTGCTGCGCGTCCGCTCACGTATGTTCCCCTCCCTAATCAACTGCTGCACATTAGACTGGTTTAACAGCTGGCCATACGAAGCGCTTGTTTCAGTAGCGAATCAGTTCCTTAGGCGTATCCCTCGTGATGAGCTCTCAGACAAGCAAAAGGAGGCTCTCTCTGAAATGTTCCCGATCGTACACAAGTCAGTCGAAAGCGCCGCTGATAAATTCCACATTGAAATGCGCAGGAAGACGTACGTGACGCCGAAAAGTTTCCTAGACGGCATAAATCTCTATTTGAGTAATCTTAAGGAGGTCTAAGAGAACTACAAGGCCTAGGTCAGACGCCTCACAACAGGAATCCTTAACTTGCGCAAGACAACAGAATAAATCAAAGATCTAGAAGTAAGACTAATAAGTCTGCGACCAAAACTCGACGAAAAAACATAAAACGCCCAAGAAAAGGAAGAAAAAATTACAAGATAGAAGCTTGAAGCGCAGGAGTAGGAAAAAACAACGGAGGCTGAGGCTGCTAACGTTGAATACGAGGCCATCCACATCAATCTAATCAAATAATAGGCTGAGTCAGAGCTTGAAAATGCGAAGCCAGCGCTTGAGGCAGCTGAAAGAATCGTAAATGGTCTGCAAAAGAGCCATATTGACGAGTTGAAAAAGACTATGAACCCAAATGAAGGTGTTGCACTTGCTTTGTAGTGCATTATGATATACCTAGGCTCGAAAAAAGCAGACTGGCCTACAATTTAAAAAGCAATGGCGAAAGCGGACTTCTTGGATCGACTCAAGCGCTACGAAAAAGATAATATTCCGCAAGACATCTTGGTCGCCGTCAACAAGTTAATGAGCAACCGAAAAGTTTGGAGCATCGCTGCAATAAAAAATTCAAGTATGGCCGCAGGACAGCTTGCAGAATGGTGTGCTGCCTTATATAAGTACTCAGAGGCCCTAAAAAAAGTGAGGCCTAAGCAGGCAAGAGTCGAAGAGATGACTCTGAAATACAACACCTCTGTGGCTGAAGTGAATGTGAAGAAAGAGATAGTTAGAAGCATAAAAGAGAAACTTAAAAATATGGAGGAGGATTTGAATGAAACCAGAACTTTCATCGACAAGCTCTAGAATGAGAAGGAAATCTGTGAGCGCAGACTTGAAAACGCCAAAGATCTACTGAGACTGCTTGGAGATGAGGGGGAACGTTGGGAACAGACTGTTGTCGAACTTGAAAAAGAACAAGTCTACTTCAAGGGCAACGTTTTTCTGGCAGCTGCCTCACTCAGCTACATGGGACCATTTACAGGGAACTACCGTGAAGAGCTAATCAAAGATTGGCAGGTCGAGTGTGAAAAGCGCAAACTTGAAATATCTCCAACTTACTCGCTTGTTTCCACTCTTGGCAACCAAATCCAAATGCGAGATTGGCAACTTAAAGATTTGCCAAGTGATTCAGTTTCTCTAGACAACGCTATCCTTGCATAAAAGTCGTCAAGATGGCCCCTTATGATTGATCCCCAAACCCAGGCGAACAAATGGCTTAAGAAAATGCTTAGGAACAGGGTCACATAGACAGGTAACGACACAGCCTTCGGCTTTTCTAACTTTGACGGAAATGACTACATTGTGATTAACGCCACTACACCTGAGGAAGATGGCAAAGACGACGGTGAAGGCGCGTCAAAAAAGAAAAACACTTCGCAAAAAAAATTTGAGTATGCGATCTAAAATGGAATTACCGTACTCTTCGAAGAAGCCGGCGAGACTCTTGACCCAGGTCTTGACCCAATTCTCACTAAGTCTATTTACATTTAAGACGGTGTCAATAAGATCAACTTTGGAGGCAAGGCAGAAGGACTGATCTATGACGAAAACTTCCGATTGCTGATCACCACAAAGCTTTCAAACCCTCACTTCTTGCCTGAGACTTGCATAAAGCTCACCATAATCAACTTCACGGTAACATTCCCAGGCCTCGAAGAACAACTTCTTGTTGACGTAATGAAAAGCTAGGAACCAGAGATTGAGCAGTAAAAAGACACTCTAACTGTTTCGATCTCTAACAGCAAAAATCAGTTGTACAGTCTTCAATCGAAGATTCTCCAAGACTTGGCAAATGCAAATCCCGATACGATTCTCGACAACAACGCACTCATTGACAACTTGGAAGTCAGCAAGAGTAGAAGCCAGAATATAAAAGAAGACTTGGCTGAAGCCGAACAAATCGAAGTCGTAATAAATAAAACGAGAAACTTCTACAGACCAGTTGCTGAAAGAGGCAGCATTCTCTACTTCTCAATTACTGACATGAGTGGCATAAACCAGATGTATCAGAACTCACTTTAATATGTGAAAAAGCTTTTCAACGAGGCGATTTCAAGCGTTAAAAAAGTCAAATCGAGTGATAACGAAGACATTCAAAAGAAGTTGTTGCAGGGACTTGTCGATTCTATCACTCGTCAGCTTTACGAGAAGATCTGCATCGGTCTCTTTGAGTAGCACAAAGTTGTCTACGCCTTTATAATATGCACATCAATTTAGCGAAAGCTCGGTCTAATTCAGCCTGCACTTTGGAACTTCTTGCTCAAAGGTGCTGGAATCTTCGACAAGACTGAAATTCCTGAAAAACCTAACATTTTAACTACAGTGACTCAGGATTCATGGGATCTTCTTTATATTCTCAGCAAGAGCACCTACACAATAAAGCCCTTGAAAGAAAAAGAGACAGAAAAGTCTGTTTCCATTGAGTCATTGGCAAATGACAGCAAAATCGAAAGCTCAAAAGACATGTCTGTCTCGATAGAGGAATAGAAGAACTAATCTTCCAAAATTACTCCACGGGCCTCGGCCTCAAAATCTAAAAAGCAAAAGGTAGATGAATAACGGGAAAATCCATTTAAAGACATATGCCATCGAATTATTGAAAATTAAGACGATTTTGCCGACTACATTGGGAGAGAAACTGAATAAGGTTTCTTCTACCAGATGCCTCTCGATCTCAGCAAGAAACTCACAAATTTTGAAAAGATTATCTTCGTTAAGTGCCTGAAGCCCGAGAAAGTACTTTTCGGCATATAAAAGTACCTTGAGTTAGATCTTGGTTAAGAGTATGCTATAAGCCCCATCAGTTCAATGGAAAATCTTTTCCGTGCCTCAACCCCAAACAACCCGATCATTTTTGTGCTCAGTCAAGGAGTCGACCCAATGCAATAGGTGCGAAATTACGCTGAAAGAGAGAATATGGGGTCTAGACTTAAGATCATGAGTCTGGGTTCGGGTTAAGGCGCTTAGGCAAACAGGATCGTTGTGCAGGGCCAGATCGACGGAGACTGGGTCTTCCTATAGAACTGCCACCTGTACAAGTCATGGATGCCATAGCTTGAAATACTTGTCTCTATGATCGTGGAGAACTAAGAAATAAATCCAAACTTCCGCCTAATTCTCACATCGATGCCAGTCGACTACTTCCCTTAGTCAATCCTGTAGAGTGGACTCAAGATGACTACTGAGCCTCCTAGGGGTATCAAGGCAAACTTGCAGAGGTCTTACTCCAATATTGTGACTTCAGAGACTTACAATGAACTCATCGCACATGAAGCTGCTTCTAGGATTAGTATTGACGGTATCAGTGAATAAGATGTTGACATGAATGCGTCACAAAACGTTGGAAAAGGTATGGAATCACCTTCACCGACGGCTTCAATGAACAACTCGCGCTTGCGAGGCAAAAACTTCCCCGACAACAGATCAACGACAACCCCAATCAGTGAAATTCAAAACATGAGCGAAAAGTAATAAGCTTGGCGCAACCTTCTATTTGGACTGTGCTTCTTCCACGCCGTAATTCAGGAACGTCGCAAGTTTGGCCCTCTTGGATGGAACATCATTTACGAATTCTCAGACTCTGACCTAATTGCCTCCATCACTATGCTTAAGAACTTTCTTCTTGAAAACGATGAAATCCCTTGGGATGCGCTAAAGTTTATGACAGGAAGTATCAATTATGGAGGCAATGTGACAGACGATTTCGACCGAATCCTACTTCTTAATATTCTTAACATTTTCTAGAATGACGACATCGTGAACATGCCAAATTACAAGTTTTCGTAGAAGGGTCCAGAACTCAGCTGACATCCTTTGAATTATGCCTGAGTCGACACTGCGCTCTGACAATTCAACTCCTGCGGCCCTTTTGAGCTTAATCTCTTCTGTGTCCGGGACACCGCAGGGCAGGTTTACTGTGAGGATGAAGTTGGTCGACTGGCCCGTTGTAGAGAGGACACCTGCGCGCGCTGATGTTTTGTAGACAGGGCACTTGTAAATCTCATCGTCTTCTTCATCGTCTAACGTACTTCGCTTCAGTTTCAATTCTTTTCCAACGCCATCTTTCAAGTTTTTAGGCGGACGGTACTTCGGA
>Ga0247722_10002160_pt1 | contig 10352 bp, 10 predicted proteins | sample MSEWelMarce3H_FC_FD_189094 | JGI IMG/M metagenome (GOLD analysis project Ga0247722, IMG submission 189094) | Subsurface sediment microbial communities from gas well in West Virginia, United States - MSEEL Well Study Marcellus 3H_FC | ecosystem: Environmental > Terrestrial > Deep subsurface >...
AACAGTTTTTATTTATAAACTTTTGATACGGTATATTCAAAATAAAAATATACTCTTATAATTCCAAATATTTTTTTTTATTTTCTTGCCACATATACGGTTCCACAATGGATGCATACGTCGGCACACATTTATTTTTAGTATAAAAACAATTATTATTTGTACAATCAAGAGGATTATCGTATTTGTTACATTCATTTTTAATTATTTCAATATATGATTTTGTTTGTGTTTTTTGTTCTTGTGATAGTTGTTTTATTTCTGCAGTTCGTTCTAATTTTGGTTTTTGTGGTGGTCGTTTTATTTCTGGCATTTGTTCTAATTTTGGTGGATATGTATATGTGATTTGTGCCAAATGACGTTTTAATATCGACAACAAATGCAATTTAGCAATATAAAATTCGCGTATTAAATCATCATCATCCATATTATCGCGCCTAAACTGTATTAATTTACCAATAAAATTTTCTATGCGTTTTTTAATTCCTTTTCTTAATGTATAGTTGTTTAATTGTATAGTTGATAAATATTGTTCTGTCATATTGAAATCGTCTGGTATTATTTCCAGATAGTATATAAAATAAAATAAATTATAATTATTATTTTTAAAATATGTATTTGGTATATAAAACGAAATAGTACCAAAGGTGCTCTCATGTAATAATAAAAATAATAATATATACACATAATAATTGTTTTGTAAATTAAATATTTCTTGTAAACAACTTTTAATTGGATTAAAATATTGTTGATACAATGTTATATTATCATAGTTATTGATAATATCTAACATATATGCATATGAATGGTGATGGGTATTTAAATCGTGGCTACTAACCCAACACGGATGTGTATATTCATGCACTTTTATATCAGTTGTTATAAATGGTATTATTGGTATGGAATATAAATTAACCATTTTACTTTCATTTGGTGCTAGTGCTAAAGGTAATAAAATACATGGTTTATATTTTGTCGCAATGTGCAATCCAGTTATTTTGCTGATTGCGTCCGTACAATCTGTACGTGTCCCATAAATATGTTCGCATAATTTAATATACGAAACCATAACGGGTAATACTAATGAATATGACCATTTTCCATTTACAAATCTATCAAGTTCTATAATAAAAATTTTAAATTTGGTGATTTGTTTTTGAGTAAGAACATTATTTTTACAATATGTGATAAATCGTAACACTAAATTAATATATGTTATTTTATACACATCTTCTACATTCCAATTTTCACTTTCAAAATTTTGTGTCACTTTTTCAATCCACCATTTATATAATTCATCTGGTGATTTTGAAACGAAAGTATCTTTGAAATATATAGGTCGTGAAATTTTTTCATATTCCGGATAATTTATATGGCGCTGTGTCCTTTTATCAAATAATGGTTTTACTACATCCTGCCAAAAAATGGATTCAATAAGTATTGTTAGTATTTCAGGATTTATATATTTTTTTATAAATTCGTCTATTAACATAATTATATATATATATATATAATATTTTTATAATTCTACTATTATTTCTGGACTATATAGAATACTATAAATTAATTTTTATTTATAAACGTGTAAAAATCATCAAGTGGCTGTATATCAGTTGATTGTATATAACGTCTGACTAATCCTTCTTGTTGTTCATCAGTCAATGAGAAAAACCACGATGCAGTATTTGTTTTCCACCGCTTATAATCAGAATTATCAGAATTATTAGAATAGGTTTTGACGTCTTGCATTGTTAAATAACTTCTAACATATGAAAAAAATGAAGGTATATCCCCTAAATTTGATTGTAATATTCTTCGATTTGTTGGATCTAATCCGCTCCAAAAAATCCATACATTATTATAAAATGTAAATCGTCTTATTATCGATTTGTATTCATTTGGGGTTTTATGTGCATATATTATTTTTATATCTTGTTCTGTTAATGTATCAATATCTATAAGTTGTTGTTTTCGTTCTTTGAGTTCTGCAAACATTATGTATATTATAATAAATAAATAATATATTACACATTCATTTTTTTTGGTTTCTTAGTATTGGTCTTTTCAGGTTTGTCATTATTTTCAATTTCTAATGACCATTCTTGTTGCCATTTCTTGTATATTACTAAAAATTCATCTAATTCATTTAGCCAAATTTGTTCGACAGTAAGTGAATTATATGCATCGAATAATACTTGACATTTTTCCATAGCATCTTTTAATTCTTTAATCTTATCATCTGTAAGTGTCAAAATACTCATATCCGTCAAATATCTATATGATTTATTAATTTCCAACGCTCTATGGTCATGCGCAAGACGTGGATATTTCTTCTCCACTAATTGGTCAATGACTTCTGAAACTTTTTTTCTGGCAATTTCTAATGTTCCTTTCAAATATTCTTTAATGAATTTTACTTTATATCTGCATATATCCAAATCATTTTGTAATTTTTTAATATAATATGCTTTTCGTTTTTCATATATGTCAATACGAAATTTATAAAAATCATTTATAATATCTTGTGTTGTGTCGTATTTTGATAATACATTATCGGAATTGAATAAATGTAAGTTTGTTACTGTGAGTGTCTGGTCCATCAAAAGAAATTTATCTAATTTATCAGTCTTATATAATTCTTGTAATTCTGCTCCTTTGAATGTAATTATCATATTGATAAGATTGCAACCGGGATTTTTTTTAATAGTCTCTATGGCATTATCATCCTTATTAGCTGTAATTTTGGCATCCATTTTTGTTTCATATGGTTCAATCCATCCATTTATAATTGGAATTTCTTCAATATGGACTTTTTTGCCTTCTATTCTATATACTCCTTTAACAATATATTTTTTCTCTTTTGTTTCATCTAATTCGATTGTTCCTCTAAATCCATTAAACCACGGATGAAACTTTTTTGTTCTTTTATGTTCGATAAGTCTCTTAATATTATTAACAATATCAATTGGATTATGTGGGGGAACCGTTGTTGAAAATCCTGTTCCAATTCCTTTGGATCCATTAATTAATATCATTGGGATAATTGGGGCAAAAAATTCAGGTTCAACCTGTTTCCCATCATTATACTTATATGATAATATTTCATCGTCTTCTTCTCTAAAGATATAATTTGTAATTTCACATAATTTAGTGAATATATATCTTGGACTCGCACTATCTTCGCCACCCATACGACGTGTCCCAAAATTGCCCAATGGCTCTAAAATATTAATATTATTTGAACCCGGAAAATTTTGAGCAAGGCCAATAATAGCTTCTTGTAATGACGCTTCACCATGATGATAATCTGTATTTTCAGATACATATCCAGATAGTTGAGCAACTTTAGTTTCTTTTGATTTTCTACCACGTTTAAGACAACAATATAAAATCATTCTTTGTGATGGTTTTAATCCATCCGTAATAGAAGGAATAGACCTAATATTATCCATTTGTGAAAAGAATATCATATCTTTATCAATAAAATCAGAATATGACACACTCATTTTTTGTTTATATTCCAACATATCAGATGCTCTAAAATTTCTCAACCAGTCTTTACGATTTTCAGCATGACCCGTATCGAATGCTTTAATAATAGTTTTATGTGTCGAACTATTCATATATTCATCATCTAATTTTTTAGGATTATAATCAGATTTTTCGGAATCATTATCTTGGTTATTACAAACTATTTTTTTGTCACAAGTAAATGTAATAAGATTATCATCAAAATTATAGAAACTCTCTTTTGCTTCAGGTATGGTCGACGTGCCCAATCCTTTATAATATTTATGTTCCCATCCGGATGTGTCATTATGCATAGTTTCTCGTTCCCATTTTTCAAATTCCGTAATTGTATAAAATTGTTTAATATTCTGTTTTTTCTTGTCGGTTTTTTTCCATACCTTTACAATTGGGGTCCTATATGCTTTGATAAATCCTTCAATTTGTAATAATTCAGGCCAGAAATATTCTAACATATTGATTATAAGACCTTTAATATGTGATCCATCTGGGTCTTGGTCGGTCAAAATAATAATTGACCCGTATCGTAATTTCGATACATCAGTATATTTCACTCCTTGTTTCAATCCAAGAATAAGTTTAATATTCGTGAATTCTTTATTATTTTTTATTTGTGTTATACTTGCGTTTCTTACATTTAATACTTTTCCTTTCAATGGAAACACACCGTATTTATCATTCCCAATAACACTAATTCCAGCAATTGCAAATGTTTTTGCCGAGTCTCCTTCTGTTAAAAATATACTTGCTTTATGTGAATTTCTTGACCCTGCCCAATCTGCATCAATTAGTTTATCAACTTCACGTAAAACTCCTACTTTTTTCCCATCTGTCTTGTCCAAATCTCTTGTTTCCTTGAATTTAGACATATTAACAACTTCTGTAAGTAATCCACTATTACATAATTTAGTTATAAATTCATCAGATACATCACATTTGACATCTTGACAATTTTTGCCACAACGACACCAATCTGCAATTTTAGAATTCATAAATTCTTTTGTTTGCGAATTAAATCCGGGGTCTTCGATAGTGCAATTTATGAAAAATGTAAGATATTGTTTAATTGTCGAACTCATAATTTTTAATGATTTATGTTCTCTTTTTTTATTGATATGTTCTGTGACTTTTTTTACAACACTATCAACAACATGTTTTACGTGGGACCCTCCTTGAAATGTTGATATGCCATTAACAAAACTAATATATCGGTCTCCTATGTTTTTATCAAATGCAATACCAAGTTCCCATCGTGAATTTACTTTTTCATATATTATTTGTGGTTCATTCGGATAATATAATTTAATATAATCACTAAATTCGCGACATTTAATATCTGTATCATTAATAAATATATTTACGTGTTTCGGCGTACACGCTGCAATATCATAACATCTCTTTAATATCAATCCATACATATCATCAGTTAATCCAGTCATACCAAAACGTTCATAATCCGGCAAATATGATATTTGAGTATATGTTTTTGATTTTTGAGATATTTTTGCATTAATATCAGGCTTATTAACTTCATACATATTGTTCCTAAAAGTTTGTTTATAAAATAGTTTTTTAGCGTCTTCGTCCGGAACAATATTTCCATTTATTTCCTTAATTTTATCAACGCCAATTGTTTCAATATCAAATTCAGTAGAATATATATTTGTTAATTTTGCTCCATATCCGTTCTTGCCTCCAACGGTTTTTCCTTTTTTTTCATAATTTTGAGAAGTCAATAAATTCCCAAAAATCATTTCGGGAATATATATTTTATGTTTATCGTGAATTACTATCGGTATACCATTACCATCATTCCATACACTTATTTTACCTGTTTCTTGACTAATATTTATCTTGATATTTTTACAAGTACTATCACGAACAGTATGGTCACGTGCATTTACTAATATTTCATCAAAAATTTTATAAAATCCAGATACATAATTTATAGTGGATTCATTCATTTTATTCGTTTCATTATTATATACAAACATTTTCACATCATCAGATGCAGTTGCTCCAATATATGTGTCTGGCGCCGCTAATATATGTTGATGCAAAGAAACGCTTTTATATACATCCTCAACATTTAATTTAGTTTGTTTAGTTCGTTTTGACATTATAGTAAAATATAAATGTTATTTAATTCTAAGTAATAAAATATCAATTTTTTATGTGTTTAATAGGCTAAATATTAAATATAAATAATATAATATAAAAATGACAGATAAAAAAGTTTCATTCGGGTCATCATCTTGCGAGAATTTGGATGTAAAAACAACTCAAGATTTGTCTAATTACACAGTTGTAGATCACTTAGATGAAGACGCGCCTATTCGTGGACAAGAGTATTGTTTATTTTCTTTTCTATCGCCGGAAGGTGTAATGAATTGTGATGTTAGGGCATTAAAATTCAGAGGTGCATATCCGTCAATGGAAGAAGCTGAGAAAGCTGTTAGAAAACTCGAAAAGAAAGATAAATATTTTAAAATTTTTATTGGTGAATCTGGCAAATGGTTAGATTTCGATCCGCCTGTTAGTCGTGTTGAGAAAGAGATGTCAACAAATGAAAAAGAACAAGAATTATTAGATGCACAACGACAACAGAGAATGACTAAAATAAATGATCTTGCGGGGAAATATAAAAATAATGTTGATAAACAAAATGCTTGCAAAAATGAACGCATTAAGGAAATTCAAAAGGCTGGCGCAGGGGCGGACAATTCCACAAGTTCATCAACAGTGGAACAACGACCTACAGAAACTAAATCAAAAGTGCGCAAAAATGAAAGTGCTAAAGAAAGATTACAACGCCGTTTAGCGGAAAAACGACAGGCAAAACCAGAAAATGAAGCGGCTGATAATATTGAGAAAATTAAAGAACTTATGGGCAAACGACAATAATAAAAAAATGAATATATACATATATTTATATAGTTTATATATAGTTTATCTTTGCGTGATACATCTGTATCGCAAGTTTGTTCAGTTATGAGCGATTGCAGATGTTCCGAAAACTTCAAGTGTGTTCATGGATGTGGTGAATGCACCTATCACGACATGTGCGTGCAATGCATCAATGTCTTCAAGACAATACGATTCATCGTGCAATTGTGGCACCACTCCCCCGACAGGTTTTTTCACATCCTTGACAGTCTTCAAGACAACAGCCGGTTTTGTGCAATCATGATGTCGCTTAGCGATATTATAGAGGCCATGCGTAGTCCCGAAAATGAGACGCTCAAGGCCGCGATCATGCAAGCGTGTGTCTGGATTCTTAGGACGTTTCCGTGCAATCTGACAACACAGGTCACGTTAGATAAAATTGTCGGGAAGTACCCCACATTGGAAGCGGACTCATTTAGGCACCTATTGGACACCTTCCGCAATGACACGCCGTTTATACGGCTGTTGCTCTCAGCGGTAGGCGTTTCTTTGAGATGCTCTATCAATTGAGCATATCAAAGGATAGAGCATCTCACACTTATTTATCTAATATTTAAATAATTTTTTTACATCTATTTTGCTTCGTGATTTTTTCTTATCAAATAAATATTCATTATAATCTAATTGAAATTTTTTTTCATCCCATTTTTCATTAAAGTTTTTTTTATGAAAAGTTCTAAATTGCGCACATCCAAATTCAAGTGGAACATTTTTTAAATCTGGTGCTTTATAAAATGAAATTTTATCAAGTATTGTTTTTCTTTCACCTCGATTTTTAATAACCATTGCGCCAAAATTTTCCGTTAATTGGTTAAATACTGTTCTAAATGTGTTAAAATCTGGGAACATACCTGCATAATGGTCATATATACGTTTGACATTTGATGTCGTATCATCTGCCAATAGAAAAACATAATCAAAATTTGTTCTAAGTTCTGGCGATATTCCTAATGGAAATTGCATTGTGAGTATATATGTTATTTGTATATGCCGTCCATTAAATAAAAATTCTAACATTTGTTGGTCTTTTGCCCAATCACATTTGCTTGCTAAACAATCGTCCATAACAATTAAAATTCGCGGGTCTATGAATTTTCCTTGAGTTTCTTTTTCTCTTTTTTTTCTAATTATTGTATTTTGTCGATAAATAATTTTTTTAATTGTATTTGGATCATATCTATCAAATATAAATGTTGGCGGAAAAAATTCGGAAAAGAATGGATTATTTTTTTCTGTTGGTGAAATTATAACGGCAACTGGTATATCTTTATATTTATGTACAATTGAACGTGTAATCCAAGATTTACCCCCTCCACGTTTGGCAATCATCAATATGGAAGGATTTATAACCATTTCATCTAATGAAAATTCATTAATTGGCAGTTTATCCCCAATATCGTCCATATATTATATACTACAATTTATTTATATTCAATAAAATATAATGGCAGATCAAATACATCTTTATGCTGTATATTGTTTGGCTGTATTGAAGATAAATCAATTTTATTTTTTCCCATTATATACCATATGCCAATACCTCCCAACAATAATACAAAAAATATTTTTTTATACTTATAACCAAAATAAATTATTATAATTAATACAAAAACAATTATTAATTGAGCAATATATGGTTGATTGCACTTTAACATTTATAAATTTATCTTAGAAATAATTATATATATAATTATCATATTTTTAATAAATCTTCCATTATTGATGCATTATCTTCTTGATTAGCATCCATACGATTAAATGAAACATCCTCTTGCAATTTGTCTTTTATAAGTGGTCTAATATCATCAAGAAAATTTTTAGCGTGTCCAGATGTCGCCCTATTAATATTAACGACTTTTAATTTATTTGTTTTTACAGGAACATCAGGAATATTCGGCGTTTCTTTTGGTTTTTCTGAAATTAATAATGTGTTTGGTTCTGAATGATTGTCTATATGTTCCGATATATGTTGTTCCGATATATTATGCTCTGATATATGATGCTCTGAAGAATTTGATTGTATATATATCGGTTCTTTTTGTTTATATGGTTGTCGTGTATATTCTAATAATATTTCTTTCATTGGCAACATAATTCGAATAGCTTCTTTAATAGCTTTGGTAATTATTTTATAACAAGTCCGTTTATTTTGATTAATAATATGTGGCTCATTTATATGATAAAATAATTCAGGATTATTGTAAAATATTTTTGCACTATGAATATAACAATTATGAATAAAATCGTGAATTATTATGTTTTCGTGATATTTTGTTTGTAATAGTTCGTTTCTCTTATGGTCAACATTATACGTAAGTAAAATAATATTTGATTTACACACAGCCTTAATTAAATCGTCCAATATATCTGATGTTTTTGTTGATGTTTTAATTCTTTCTGTTTCTGTTCGTATCCTATGAACACTTAAATTTGGTATATCTTTTATGCATTTTTGAAAAAATACAAGAATGCCACAATTAGTAATATGTGGATTTTGTTTAGAGGCATTTAGTGTTTTTTGTTCAAATTCATATGCCTTATTATAAGTTGTTTGTAATCCTTCATAAATAGCTGGTATTAATATAGAAAATAAATATTGTTCATATAGTTCTTTAATACTAACAATATGTTGTTCATAACAGGGGTCTATCATAAGCATCTCTTTTAAATTGTCCATATAATATACAAACAGAATAAATTATAAAAATATAAAACATATATTTTTATGCATATAACTAAAAAAATGAAATATTATATAATATGTATATGACTTATTGTTATTTATTTGACTGTGGTGATTGCGACGATGCCGTGCAAACATTTTGATGGGGAACCTTGTGAAGGAGACCCCGTCTCTTGCGGCAGGAAACATTGCGACAACCAGTCTGGATCACCAGGAAAAGCAGGGTGTTGCAACTTGTGGGCGTGTGGTGGAAGTAAACACTGCCAGTACAGAAACCGCTGTTCCGAACCCGGTTGCATCACAAATTTGACACACCATGACCACCGGGAGTATTTTCAAGGTGGATACGGTCCGGTATGCATGGGTTGTGGAAAGTGTATGCGTTGTTGCTCAGGCGACCCGGAAACACCTTTGCTGCAAATCGCCTCTTGTTGGGCGTGCGCCACTTGCAAAGGTGCTGACGCAAAGTTGCCGGAAGTGTGCAAATTTTGCAATATGTGCGCGACTTGTCATATCCAGGGCGCTACATGTGTCACGAAATCGGACGATTTGAACCAATGCCCCATTGACACATGCACAAATTCTCAATGGGCAGACGATTTGTGTTATCCTTGTTGGAGAAAAACAGGGCAGCACGCGCACACAAGGCCCCGTATTGCTTGAACTTTGAGCATTATTTATTAATAAGTACCATTTATAAAATTTTTTGATTGTTTTTCTGTCATACATACACAACCAGTTCCGCACGAATTTTGACAAGTATATTTTGATGCAACATATTTTCTTTTACCATTTTCATCAAGAACATATGGGTCTTCTACAATGAGCGACGATGGATATGATGGGGAACAGCAAGATAATGAACATTTATTATAAATCATTCTTGTGTCGTGTTCCGCATCATCATCCGACGTAAATACGCGGTCCGGGTCCCAAGCAGGAGCAATCCAATTTGACGCTGCATCCCCATTCATTAGTGTTTGTTTTTCTTCATTATATTCGGGGGTCGTACCAAGTGCATTTGCAAATTCGGTTGGATAATTATCTTGATTATCATAGTTTTCGACAAGCATAGTAAATGAATAAAATACGTTAGGAAGGACAAATAAAACTAATAATACTGCGACGAAATAAAATAATATAGTATTTTCCCGGTTCATATATATTATATTATTATATTATTATAATTATTATA
>Ga0247722_10002161_pt1 | contig 10351 bp, 3 predicted proteins | sample MSEWelMarce3H_FC_FD_189094 | JGI IMG/M metagenome (GOLD analysis project Ga0247722, IMG submission 189094) | Subsurface sediment microbial communities from gas well in West Virginia, United States - MSEEL Well Study Marcellus 3H_FC | ecosystem: Environmental > Terrestrial > Deep subsurface >...
GTATTTTAGTAAACCTAGCTCCCCGAAAAATTAAAGGCATCGAAAGTCAGGGAATGATTTTAATGGCCTCAAATAGTGCGGGTGAATTAAGTTTTATAAGTTCAACTAAATCAAATTTTAATAATGGTTCTGAAATTAAATAAACTGTTTCTTATATTGGCAATCATTTCACCTTTTTGTTTCTTTTCGCAAGAAAGCGAAGGGCCAAAACCTGCCAGAATTATAGATTATAAAAATGATTCATCTTATAAACATTTTAATGATTTAAGATTTAAAGTAGCTAAAGCTCAAATTAATTTATTAAAGAATGGTGGTGCATTATTAGTACGATTAAAAACCAATAGTAATACAATTTCTAAATTAAAGGCAGCTGGAAATATTGATTTAGCTACTCAAGTTGAAAGAGAAACAAATATTAGAAATAAAGGAATCGTTAGGGCATTTATGAACGAATTTAAATTTTGTCCTGTTTATTTTTTTAATTCTGATTGCTCAGATTCTGTAAAGCATAAAAACTTAGTAGGTATTTTTGTAGATTCTAATCTTATAATTAACACTTCTATTGTTTGCAATGCATCATTTTATTTAATTGCAGAACAAGGGTTTATTTATGAATCATCATTAGGCCTCGTGTCTGAAAAACAAGCGTCAAAAGCTATAGAAAGAGGTAGTCCAACTAAGGAAGTCTCAATTGTTGTTAAAAACAGATACTTCATTCAATTACACAAGCCTTTCCCGTATTTTCAAAAAGGTTACTCTTTAAAAAAACATTATAATAAATATGTTATCAAATTTAACAATGCTTTAAGGAATTTTTATGAAAAAAATATGGGATATACTATTCCTTCTAATTTAGCAGAATATGTATATTAAAATTCAGCAATAACTGTTTGAGAGCCTGTTACCACATCTCCAATATTCACTTTTAATTTTGTATCTAAAGGCAAATATAAATCAACGCGTGAGCCAAATTTAATAAACCCCATTTCACCACATTGCGTTGCCTTATCACCTTCTTTGCTGTACATAACAATTCGACGTGCTAAAGCACCAGCAACTTGTCTGAATAAGACGGATTTGCCGTTTGAAGTATGTTTAACCACAACGGTTGTACGCTCATTTTCGGTACTTGCTTTTGGTAAAGAAGCTACTAAAAATTTACCTGCATGGTATTTTGCATATGTTACTTCTCCAGCAATTGGATAACGGTTAACGTGAACATTAATGGGCGACATGAAAATAGATACTTGAATACGCTTATCTTTAAAGTATTCGCCTTCTTCTGTTTCTTCTATTACAACAACTTCACCATCTGCTGGTGCAACAATAGCATTATCATTAATAGTCTGAACACGTGTTGGATGTCTGAAAAACTGAACTACCACAATTAATAAAAATCCAGATAATACATAGGCGAACCAATGTGCTATTGCAAATTCCGGGAATGCTAATTTAGCAATACTAATAATAATGGTGCTGAATAAAATGCTAACTAATAATGTAGGGTAACCTTCTTTATGAAATTTCATAGTTTATTTAAAAATAGGTACAAAAATAAGATAAATTGATTGAGTTCCACTAAAATTATTTAGGCTCAACATCATCGGCCCAACTTTTTGATTGTTGTTTTGAAAAACGAAGCCCAAGCATTAGTTCATGTGTTCCAGAAGAATATTTTTTAAGATTAGAAGTTGTAAAATCATATGAATATCCAATCATTAAATAATTTTTATACATAAATCCAATAAGTCCTGTAATTGCATCTTTGTGTCTGTAACCAATGCCGAGCCACATTTGCTCCTGATAAATAACACGAGTACCAAAATCAATTTCTATAGGCGCAGGAGTTGCATATTTAACTAAAAAAGATGGTTCAACTTTAAAATCATCACTTATGTCAATTTTATAGGCTGCATTTAATATAAAATGTCTTACTAAAGTACCTTTATCATCCCCATCTTTATATAACTTAATTGGGCTTTGGTATAATTGCGGTGCACTAAAACCAACGTACCACTTTTCATTATGAACGTACAATCCGGCTCCAAAATCAGGTACGGTTTTAGTTTGGTATTGGGTTAACAGATTATCATCGCCAGCATCGTGCAAAATTAATTTATGTCCATCAATTCCCCACTGTTGAATGCCAGCACTTAGTGCAAATGATAATCTCGTTTTTTCAGCAATTTTAATACGATATGCATATGCTAAACTAATTCCAATCCGTCTCGTTGGACCAACAATATCGGTATAAATATGTGTTCCTAAACCCATGTGTCTGTTTTTTAAAGGACTATGCAAGGTTAACATATATGTTCTTGGAGCATCAGTCATACCAACCCATTGGTATCTGTTGTTAGATCTAACATCTGCAAAATTATCTTTTCCTGCAACTGCCGGATTAATCGCTAAATCATTTAACATATACTGCGTATACTGAGGCAATTGTTGAGCTTTCAAAAATTGAACCAGCAATACTATAACCGTTATATATAAACTATTTTTCATTATTATCTAAATATGGTTAGTGGACTTGTATATGGTTCAGGATATTCTGGATGATTTAATTTAATCACATAATAATACGTTCCAACTGGCAAGTCTTTGCCGTTATACTGTCCGTTGAATGGCACTGAATAGCCCTTCGAATAAAACAATTGCTCTCCCCATCGATTGTAAACCTCAACCTCAATATCAGGGAATTGAAAAATGTAATCAATGATCCACGTATCATTTTTTCCATCACCATTTGGAGAAAATCCGTTTGGAATAATAATTTGAGGATAAATATTGACAGTAATAGAATCTGAATTCAAACAGCCATTTGCATCTGTTACTGTTATTGTATAAATAGTAGTAACCGTAGTCGAAGAAGTTGGATTTGTAGCGCTTGCATTATCAAGTCCTAACAAAGGCGACCAACTATATGTTGTTGCAGTTCCACTCGTAGGATTACCACCAATTGTAGTAGTTGAAAACATAGGAATACTAACTGTTACCCCAGCGTCCACAACTGGCAAAGCGTTAGTCGTGACAAAGATGGTGTCTCTATCAACACATGGTCCATTTGTAACAACTAGTACATATGTGTTTGTACCAACAGCAGGAGTAACAACTGTGGTTATTGAACTAGAAATGGGAGTAGTTAATGGATTTAAAAACCATTGATAGGTGTTTCCTGTTCCACCAATTGAATTAGTTCCATTCAATAAAATAGTGTTGTTTGCGCATAAAACAGTATCGTTACTAGTGATTGCATCTACTATAATTGTTGAATTTATTTGTAATACAGAATCTATCGTACATCCAAAAATATCCGATAAGGTTAGTGTATATGTTCCTGCAATTACATTGGTTAAGCTTGATGTACTAACTGGACCTGGCAGCCAAGAATAAATGTATGGCGAATTACCGCCCGCAACTGTTGTAGTAATTGCTCCATCTAAAGCTGTATTACATGTAGCGTTAGTGATTGTAGGTGTAAATGTTAATAAAGACGGGTTAGCCAATGTAAATGTTTCTTGTGCAACACAACCATTTGCATCACTAACAAAAACTGAATAATTACCAGAACACATGCCATTTGCAAAAGAAGTAGTTGATGTTGACACAGCCCACGAATAGGTATAAGGCATCAGTCCGCCTGAAGGAATTGTGGTAATTTCGCCATTACAATCATTATAACATAAAGGATTATTTACATTAGGAAAACTAAACACTACCGGAGAAATTGTAGTTAATGAATAATTCTCAACGGCAACGCAACCTGCTGCGTCAATAACTGATAATGAATAGACTCCTTCGCATAATGCACTAATGGTTGAAGTGGTTGCTCCGGTTGACCATGTAATGCTATAAGTTGGTGTACCGCCATTAATTGTTATTTCAATATTTCCGTCGCATAAAGCAGCGCAAGATATATCTGTAATGGTTGTGTTTATTATCGGAGCGTTTATTGTATTAATTGAATAAACTTCTGTTTGAATACAATTTCCATCATTTACAATTAATGTATAATTACCAGGTGCTAAATTTGTTAATGAAGGTGTGTTCGCCGCCGATGGAGTCCACGCATATGTATAAGAGTTAGTGCCTCCAACTACATTTATATTAATAGACCCCGTATTAACAGAACAAGACGATTGTGTTATTTGTGGAGTTATTGTAAAATTGGTAGTTGCTCCAATTTCAACACTTGCTGTTCTTATACATCCATTGTCATCAATCATATTACAAAAATACGTTCCTGCGCAAAGTCCACTTAATGTTTGGCTATTTGAACCATTATGAATCCAATGATAGCTTATTATTCCTGTTCCTCCTATGGCAGTTACAGTAACAGAACCATCGCACGTACTTGAGCAAGAAACATCTTGAATAGAAATGTTCTCGCCTGTAATTGTTGAGCTATTATCTATAATTACATTTGAATTAGTAATACATCCGTTTTGATCCGTTATTTGAACATCATAAACCCCAGCACATAAGTTAGAAATAGTGTTGTTAACTTGTCCGTTACTCCATACATATAAATAATTGGGCGTTCCACCAATTGGATTAATAATAGCTGATCCATCGCAAGCTCCGCACGCCGGTTGGGTAACCGTTGGAGTAAATGTTACTTCGGCAGGAGATAAAATATTTGCAGGTACATTATTAAAACATCCATTCGCGTCTGTTATTGTCACGGAATAATCTCCATTACATAAACTAATTGCTTGCACCGTTGGCTGCCCATCGCTCCAAGCAAAAGAATATGGAGGTAACCCTCCTGCAACGTTTGTAGCTAACAAGCTACCTGAGCAATCTCCGAAGCAATTATTATTTATTGCAAAAGTGCTACTTGTAATAGTTGTAATACTTGGCAGGTCATAATCAGCAACCAAAGTACAACCTAAAACATCTGTTATTGTTGCTGTAAAAACACCAGGACACAAACTAGTTATTGTGCCTGTTATTGCAGTAGAAGACCAAGAAAAAGCATATGCTCCTGCATTTCCACCAATCGGATTTAACCCAATAGAACCATTACAATTTCCTGCACAATTTGCACTAACAATCACTTCATTATCATCTATTACTTGTGGTTCTGTAATTGTGAGAGGTTGAAAAAACAAGCAATTATTAAAGTCCTCTATTTGTGCTAAATAATTACCTGGACATAAATTAGAAATTAACGTAGATGTTGAGTTTGGATTTATCCAACTTAACACATAAGGTGAAGTTCCTCCTACCGGATTCGAAATATCGGCAGCGCCATTACATTGACCATTACAAGTGACCATTGTACTTGTCATTGTTACTCCGCTTGGTCCGTTTGAATTACTCAGCGGAATAATACTTGTTGTTGTGCAACCACTAAAATCAGTTACAATAACAGTGTATGTTCCGGCTGGAATAGCTGTTACAACAGAATTAGTTGACTGACCTGTAAGAATAGGATTAAGCCAATTATAAGTATATGGCGCCGTGCCTTCAGAAGTCACTACGTCGATAATGCCATCGTTAAATCCGCAAGTAGCAGGAGTAACGGCAGGATTTAATGTTATAGCAATAGGATCTACTAAAGTAACTGTTTGAACATCTTGGCACAAATTAGCATCCGTTAGAGTAAGCGTGTAATCTCCGGCACATAAATTTGATACAATCGAATTTGTATTAATAGCTGGAAGTTGCCAAGAATAAGAGAAAGGCGCCGTTCCACCTATAGGTTCTGCAGAAACTATTCCGTTACATGCTGTATTACAAAGCGGATTAGTAAAAGTGGTATTAGCTATTAATAGTGGCGGTTCAATTAATAAAACTAGCGCTTGACCAGCACATAAATTATCATCTGTTACGATAACAGAATAATTATCTGCACATAATCCTACTGCATTAGAAGTATTTCCGCCACTAGGAATCCAATTATACGTATAGTTGGAGTTGCCCCCAGTTACTGAGGTTGTTACACTTCCATTACAAACTCCATTACATAGTGGTTGAGTAACTGTAGTGGTAACAACAATCGGTAATGGTTCCTCAATATTAAAATTATTCGAAACAGCGCAACCGTTGGCATCTGTTATTGTCCCTGCATATGTTCCAACACATAAACTAGTAATTGTTTGTGTTGAAACAGCAGGAGTTGTATTATATGAAAACGAATACGGAATTGTACCGCCATTAGCATTTATTACTGCTGAGCCGTTACACTGCCCATTGCATACAATATTATTAGCTGTAACAGATGATGTTAATAAAGTGGGTTCCGTAATATCAATTGTATTGGTAATTATACAGCCATTAAAATCTTTTACTGACACAGAATAAATTCCTGAACATAAATTAACTAATGTATCAATGTTTGAAGTAACAAAAGGTGCCGCTGCTGTCCAAGTATATGTGTATGGAGCAGTTCCACCAGCAACATCAGCTTTCACTCCTCCCGAACATTGGCCATTACATAAAACATCTTTTTTATTGAAAGTTAACGTTAACGCCGTTGGTTGGGTTATTGTAAATGAATTTGAAGCCGTGCAACCATTACCATCGGTAATATCTACTGTATAATTATCTGCACATAAATTAGTAGGATCTTCCCCGGCACCAGCTGGAGACCAAATAAAAGAATAAGGTAAAGTTCCGCCTGAAGGAGCAAGATTTATAGACGCTGTGCATGATGCATTGCACGCATCGTTTGTTACAACCCCGGTTGAAGCTAATTGCAACGGCTCAACAATATTAACAGTTTGATTAGTTACACAACTATTTGCATCAGTAATTACTGGAGTAGTAATACCAGAGCATAATCCTGAAAGTGTGAACACATTACCTGCAATTAAATTTCCATCCACATTAAAGGGAGCTGAGCCCGAAATATTAAGAGTTGCTGCGCCGGTGCAGTTTCCAAAACACGCTATAGAATTTGAAACAACCGTTACTGTTGGACCCGTAGGATTATTTAATGTTGCAACAATTGTTTGAGTGCAACCTGCTGCATCACTTATACTCAATGAATATACTCCTGACGAAATATTTTGCAATGGATTTGCATTACTATTTCCTGGCGACCAAGTAAAAGTATAACCAGGTAATCCACCACTAATAACTGCAGAAATTGATCCATCAGCTAAGACGCAAGTGCTAGGATTACTCGGTGCAAATGTTGCTGTAATAAGATCGTTTTCAATAATAGTAATAACTTCTGTTTTAAAACAGTTGTTTATATCAGTTACAGTTACGGTGTAATCGCCTGCACACAATCCAGAAACTGTAGATGTTGTTTGTCCTCCTGGAAGCCACAAATAACTCAGTATTCCAGTACCTCCTCCGCCAATTGCGCTAGCATTACCATTGCACGCTCCATTACAATTTATATCCGTTTTATTAACTGTTAATGACAGAGCTGACGGATTTATAAAATTAACGGTATTTGTACTCGAACAACCCACAGCATCAGTAACCATAACCGTATGTGTTCCTGAACATAAGCCAGTTGCTGTTTGAGTATTTTGAATTGGTGACCCTGCTAATGGAGGCGTCCAAGTGAAAGTATAAGCACCAGTTCCGCCTGAAGGATTTACTGCTGCTATTGCATTGCAGTCTCCGTTGCATGACAAGGTACTTCCACTGGTTGTAATTAAACTAATAACCGTTTGATTTATTTGAACAGTTTGTGTGGCAACGCATCCAGCATTATCTTGCACAGTTACCGTTTGAACACCAGCGCACAAATTATTTGCAGTGACAGAATTTTGACCACCTGGAGCCCATGAATACACATATGGTAACGTACCACCTGTTCCATTGGCAGTTGCTGAACCAATACAAACATTGCAGCTTGGTTGCACGTTACCAATTGAAACCGTTAATACTGTTGGCTGAGTAACACTTGCTGCAATGTTAGCAATACAACCTAATGCATCAGTAACTACTACAACATAATTTCCAGCACAGAGGTTAGTTGCTGTAGAAGTTGTTTGCGCTGGTATTGAATTCCAATTATAAAAATATCCGGCAGTGCCTCCATTTGCAATAACAGAAACTGAACCATTGCATGAACCTGCACAAGTTGTTGTGCCGTTTGTTTTTGTTAAGGTTAATGCAGGAGGTGTTATTATTGCAACAGTTTTAGTTTTTATACAACCATTAAAATCTGTCACCGTTGCTGTATAATTACCTTGGCATAAATTAGAAATAATATTCCCCGTACTTCCATTATTTAAACTGATAGTATAGTTTGGGGTTCCGCCACTAACTGAAGTGGTTAGAATACCCGTACACTGCCCATTGCAATTTGGATTTGTAGGAACAATACTAATACTTAAGTCGGCTACAGGAGCTACAGTAACTGTGGCTGATACTTTACACCCCTGAGCATCTGTTACTGTTGAAGATTGAACGCCGGCACATTGATTAATAAGCGATGATCCTGAGCTGCTGGAAGGACTCCAAATAAAAGTATAACCTGGAGTTCCCCCATTTACAACAGTTGAAATAGTAGCATTACATTGATTAAAACAACTGATACTACTAGTATTTAATGCTAATGTAATGGGGTTTGGTTGAGCTAAATTAATAGTTTGCGTTTTCGAACAGTTCAACGCATCCTTAACAGTTAATGTGTATGATCCAGCGCATAAATTAGTGTACGGAGGATTTGAAGTTAAAGTAGCGCTTGTAGACTGAAGCGTAAAAGTATATGGGCCTTGTCCACCTGCGGGTGTTGAATTTATTGAACCGCTGCAAACTGCATTACACGAAAGAGATGTGCTCGTTACCCCTAAAGTAATAATTGATGGTTGTGTAATAATGAAGGTTTGCGTTTTGGGGCATCCATTTGCATCCTTTGCGTTTAAAGAATAAGTGTTAGGGCATAAGCCTGATGCATTTGGCGTTCCTTGACCAACTATAGCGGGAACAGTTGGCGACCAAGTGTATGTGTATGGCGCTAAACCACCAAGCATTGTAGCATTGGCTGTGCCATTACAAGATCCATTACAGGTTATATCTGTTTTTGTAATTGTTAATGTTGTAGCAGGAGGTTGAGTAATAGTTAAAGAGTTGGTATATTTACATAAAGCTGCATCGGTAATTGTATAAGAATAAACTCCTGCACATAAGCTGGTTATTAAAGACACTGAAGGAACAGCTAAAGGCGACCATAAATAAGTATATGCACCTGTGCCTCCGCTTGGGTTTAAATTTATAGCTCCATTGCAAACACCATTACAAACAACGTCTGTATGAGTTGGGGTAGCTGTTAATGTTGGAGGAGAAGTGATTTCAACAGTTGTAGTTTTAATACAATTTCCATTATTAGAAACAATACAAGTATAAATACCTGCACATAAATTTGAAGCTAATGCAGCGTTACCTCCTGATGGCGACCATGAATATGTAAATGCTCCTGATCCTCCAATTGCAGTAACCGAAGCTGTTCCATCACATAAAGCTCCACAAACTAAGTTTGTTTTTGTAACTGTTAATGTTATGGCTGGAGGTTGAGTAATAGTTGTGGAAAAAGTTGCGGAACAGGTTTTACTATCTGTAACAGTCATAGTAACAATGCCAGGACATAAATTACTAATGGATGATGAGGTAGAAGTTGAAGGAGAAGATGACGCTGAAATCCATGAAAAAGTATATGGGCTAGTTCCGCCAAAAGGTGAAACACTCGCGGAACCATTACAATTAGAATTACAAGTGACACTGCTACTCGAACCATTAGGTATTAAAGAGGGAGGTTGAGTTAAATTAGCCGTAAATGACTCAACACATCCGTTAATGTTAGTGGTTATAACCGAATACGAACCGGCACATAAATTTTTTAAAGTATCATTTCCTGTAATGCCAGTATGAGAAACGCCATTGCTCCAATCTGCAGTAATTGGTAAAGCCGTTGGAAACGTTGGTTTCAAAATTAATTTTCCATCACAAGAACCAAAACAAGAAGGCAATATAGATGCAAACGTTATATTTGAAGCAGGAGGATTTCCCACAGCAACTAATACCCCGCCGTTTTCAGAAGCGCTATTTGTTATAGAAACCGCATAGGCATTTGAGCAACCGCATATACCTGTAATGGTGTAAGAAGGACCAACAACCCCATTAATAGATATATTTGGAGTACTACAATTTGCCCCAACAAAAATATCAAACGGAGGATTTGTACAACCTGATAAATCTATAACAATAGCACCATCACAAGCGCCTGAACATTTTGGTAAAACACTAAAAGCAGGCGGAAAACATCCAGCCAATGGCCTTAAAACTAAGCCATTAATTGAATTAAAATAATTTAAATTAGTTAATGATAACTTCGATTTATCGGTAACAAATGTTGAAGTGTTAATTGAGTTTGCAGTAA
>Ga0247722_10002162_pt1 | contig 10350 bp, 11 predicted proteins | sample MSEWelMarce3H_FC_FD_189094 | JGI IMG/M metagenome (GOLD analysis project Ga0247722, IMG submission 189094) | Subsurface sediment microbial communities from gas well in West Virginia, United States - MSEEL Well Study Marcellus 3H_FC | ecosystem: Environmental > Terrestrial > Deep subsurface >...
CTTTTTGTGCTATCAGACATCAAGAATTTTCACGTCTATTAAATTAAATATGGCAGGATTATAAATCAATTGTTTTACGAACTGGCATTTTTAAATTCAAAACAATCCGCGAAAATAGACCATTCTTCTAAATATGATTTTGAGATGATTCGATTTAAGTATCTTGTGGTGTGTAGCTCTACAGGAAATGGCCAAGGACAAATGATTTTAAAGGGAAGGGACGAGAAAGGTAAGAAAATCAATTATGCCCAGAGGTGGAACTTTTGCACGTTCTTTGGATGATGGCTGCAAGTACGATTTATGTTTTGTTTCGTCTCTCGTATCTCATTTAAGTTCATGAAGCGAATACCAAACAGAGTTCATTATTCACCTTTTTTCATCGAACAAAAACAGCGAAAATGACTTGGTTTTCATTTTGTCCAGAAAGAGGACTGGGAACAAATTTGAATGTTTTTTTGTTTTCTTTTCCTGTCAATGCCGTTCTGTTGTTACCCTTCCCATATTTTTTCTTTCTTTCTTTTTCTGTTTTTCTCTATTTTGACCGTACCCTCATCCCATTTCACAGCATTCTTGCAACCGACCTGAGAGGAGCAGGGTCATTTAGTTACGGCCGTGACCAAGTAAATGTTCGTCAGTCATCGAAGAATATTCTTGTGCTTAATTCAGTGCTGTTAGAGTTAATGAGAACGTGAACAAGTTCGAATTTGGACAATTGTGTGAATCTATTCGAAGACAACAGAGTGGAAAAAACTATGGAGTTTATCGCTGAGGCGATGCATGCTTCGATTGAGCTCACCCAGACGGATTGTGACGACACCGTGAACGATCTTTCTCAACCTCGCGCATTATCACCTTGTTCAACGACTTCAGTTCAAACGCCGGTTGATCGTCACCATCTTGAGCACGATTCTTATCCTACCGCATTTTATCGGCCAGAGAGTGTCGAGCAACAACCAGCGGTCTTCTCATCTCACTACGCTGCGCCTCCACTTGTAAGTCCTAAAATATCATTAGAAAAAATTACCTTGTCACTTGGCTTATTGAATTGTGTTAGGAATGTGCACCCTTGGAACCCATCAGCAACGTAGAAGTGGGAAATTCTTACGGCGATATGATTGCGAACGGAATGCGTGTCTTGCACTTTATGGATCATCGTCCATTTGACGTGTTTAATTATCAACAGCATTATTCTAGTCCCTTATTTCCCGTGACGCATTACTCGCCCGGTTATCCACCAGGGGGTGAACTAACGCCAGAATATTATCCTCCTGTTAATGCGTCAGCCACTTCTACATTTTCTCCACATATAATTGTGCCTCAACCCCTATTCTATAGTAACAACAGTAGTAGTAACTGTTCTACAAATTCGGTCGGCTTTCAACCTTACCAATCGCGTCATTTGCAGCAGTGTGATGATTCCAATGTAGTCAAACGGTATGTACCTAGAGTGATTCCATTATAGCTTTCGAACTAAATTTTTATTGCGCTGAAACACAGGAAGAATCCAAACGACAGTGACACGAGTAGTGACGAGCAATATAGCACTTACCGCATCGAAATGCCACCATGTAGTGTTTGTGGTGACATCAGTTGCGGCATTCATTACGGAGCTGTGGTTTGTGAAGGCTGCAAGGTATTCATACTAAAAATCTGTGAAATATTGCTTTAATTCTTTGTTTATACATTAAACTTTCGCAGGGCTTTTTCCGACGAGCAAATCTAAGATCCCCAGAGGAGCCGGCGTTTATATGCTTTTACAGTTCAAACTGTATCGTCAATCGTTCAAATCGAAATAAATGTCGAGCGTGTCGATTGCGTCGGTGCTACGAAGTTGGTATGGTTTTAGGTGACGGTAAATAGCTTTATAGTTTCAGTTTCAGTTATGAAATGTTATAACTCTTCTTTTTCTGTTGAACAGGATGCGAGTTGAGCAAAAAAAGGCGTCGCAATCGATTTGGACTATTACAGGATCCACCTCTTCCACCGATTCATTGTCGGCCGCGGTCAGTGCCATCGTCAGACGTGCTAGAATGGATGGGCTTTGTTGTAGCAGCTCAATCGGCAAGCTTTACTACCGTTTCTGAAATTTTCGCATCACGGGTAATGATTAAAAGAAAATTTATTTTAGCGCACCTCTGATTAAAATGAGTTTTTTTTGTCGAAAGTACGCTGCCGTCTCATCATTAGGTCCGGATCAACTGTGGCCACCTTGCGGGGATCTCAGTAATCACGGTTATCAGGCTATCCAACATTTTGCCCATTCTTTACCGTTTATCGCTTTCCTGCCACCGGATTTGCGAATTTACCTATTAGAAACGAATGCCCTTGATGTGATGGTGAGATCATCAACTAAATAAAGATTTAGTTGTTGTCATTTAAACGAATTGTTTATATCCTGCAGATTTTGCGACTAATTTTTCGCTTTTGTTTGGAACGTGAATCCTTTCTTTTCCCGACTGGCGCAGAAGTAACGAAGGCTTGTCTGTCTTCCACACTCTTGGGCAGTACAGCAGCCAATCGTCTTGCCAATCTAGGTATCCCCCTTCTGAATATTTTTATTAGATCTGATCGCGATAAAATATTTTTACCACAGGCCGACTGGTGTTTCGATTGGGTATCGGTTCCGATGAATTGGCCTTTTTGTCAACGCTTGCTCTACTTTCTTCGGACGCTCTGAATGACGGATCCCTGCATCGTTACGCTACCATGCTACACGATATTGGCAATAAAGTTTTGCAGGCGTTTCAATACTTTGTTGGACAACGCTGGTCTACGCGGCCTTTCTTTATTGGGAAATTGATCGCTCTTCTATCTGATATCCGAGCTCTACAGCACTCTGTCGCACTACAAATATGGCTTGCTCCGGCTGGCTCCAGTTCGCACAGCGTCTAAAGTTGAATTGTTATAACAGGAAGTAAATCTTGTTACAGTCTATTTTCATCAAGAACTTGTGTATTATTGCATTGTATTTGAAATTAAGAAACACGTGTAATGCACAAACACGACACAAGACCGCTAACAAGAGAAGGTAAATACACCATTTAAATCACCTTGGACACTTTTCCAATATCTTTCAATAAAATAAAATATCTTGAGTCCAAGCCCCGGCCAAACGGATAGAATCTTCATCGATGCTACAGAACATCTTCTGACAGCTGGGAATCGAACCGTTGCCTGGACGATGCGCCATGGCCCTGAGGATAAATTCTTTTTTCACTGGAGGAGGTAACGTAGGTGATGCATCATCCTTCTTCTATTTAATGGGATTGTAAGACAATAAATGTAGCAAGAACACTTCAGTAACAGCACTTACATTGAGGCCTTCTAGTGCTTTAAGTAAAGCAATCCCTGCCGGAGTGTGCGATCCGCCCGGTAGAGAGACATTATTATCGATTAAAAGGCGAGTGACAAAATCGTCAACACCTTCCCAGTTTTCGTAGCTGATCATTCTGCGTAGCAATGAATTGAATTGTGACAAATGAACTTCAACCTTCTGGAGCGTCGGAAGCAAATCCTATTATAAAAATTCGATTAGAAGTCTTGATAGCGATATATATAATACTATCACACTACCTCATATTGTTGTAATTCGAGTGGTGAATGACGGGCGATTTGCACGACCTTGGCTATGGCTTCCTGGCAATTAGAAACAGCGTCGGGGAGTTGAGTAGTTGAGGGCAATTCTTCTAGCAGCCGGTTAACCGATGCGTGAATTACTGCCGGAAGAAGCAGGGATGCTATTTGAGCTGGTCTTAGAGCAGAGAAAGTATGAAGAATTTTCTCGGCCTCTTTGGTATCGTCAAAAAGACGTTTCTGTCTCCAAGCCACGACTGGCTTGGCCGCTCGCCACATTTCCTGCCAAAGATTGCCCGGCGCTTGCATTCTCCCGCTCAAACGGCCTAAGTTATGAACCAGAGTGATTATTATTCATTTACAGTGGGTTTCGTGCACATTCGGGAGGCTACACGCCCTCCAAACTCTATTAATTTTTAAATAACATTTCCTTCAATGACAGTCTTGGTTTACACGCAACTGGAAATTGTCCGTCAGCAGGTTTACCGATAGCTGATGGCATCTATCGAATGTGAAACCATCATGATCACATGAATAACTTTATATCGCCTGGCATTCTTTCGTGTTTGTAGGCAACTGACATTAAATAGCGGGACAACGATGAGCTTCACGTGCGTCTCAATGTGCAAGCAATTCATGCATGAACAAAGTAGGTGATTCCAAGACGACTGTGCATAGATATGCATAAATTCCTTTGCAGAAAAACATGATATACTAAGGGAATGAAACTAATCTCTCGACATAAAACGCCGCTCAAAGAAAACGCCGAAGAAAGTTGGCACTATCATCTTCGCGTAATTTTTTCGTTAGATTAATTACTGATGACAATCTTTGACTGGATTGCGTATGGCGTAATCCATTTCCATGAACTCACCTTCCATTTTGCAACCATCGGATGTTACTACTTCTTCCTCGATCCAGTCCCTTGGTGAATGCCAGCGGACGAAGTCCGCAATATCGGCTCCAGGATTGGCCGCCTGGAATTCAAAAAAATGAATTAATTTTTGAGCCGGTTTCTTGTTCAAGCACAATACACTTTAATTAAATTCAAATGGATGTAGTAGCTTCAATAACGTGGACCATAAAAAAATAATATATTCTAGTATTTTATGAAGTTTCTACATCATAAAAAGAAACAAATTGAACGAAACAAAATGAAAGCCCTGTCGGATGAGGCAACGTTTCTTTTTTAATTCGTCACGAATCCCTTATTATGAAGATAACTTCATCTTTCTCGAAAAATAGTCAAAACTGGTAGAAAACTCATTGGAAGGTTATGCCAAAACTGGAAATACCCTACGACCATTTTGAACGCCCTAAGCATAATCACCGGTAAACTTAGTATGAATATGAAGCAGTGCCAAATAGGGTGTTAACTAAACGCCGAATGTAATAAAGTGTAAATATATAAAATATATAAATATAAGTAAAACAAACTTATTAAAAAAAGAAAAGCAACTGTACTTTGAATGATTCCATATCGGAGAGAAGAGAGGCGGAGAGGATTCTAGCGCGTAACTCTGATCCCTCGGCGTTATCACCGAGTTGTTCCATCATTTCAGACTGCTCTTCTATCATATCTTCCGTCATGGGTAAGAGGGCTTGAGTCACGGGTATGTATAGCGTTTCGCCCGAACGGAGCAACTTCAGTTTGGTCCGCTCTTTGCGGCCTTGCGGCTGGTTCCAGGCCGAGTGGCGCTCTTTTTGTGGCGTCTCCTGCATCGACTCCAGAGTCTCTTCTGCGTCGTAGAATTCGTCCTCATCCGGAAGCTCAACCGGGGGTCCCGATGTGCTCACTTTCTTGTGTTCAATGCAGCAATTCAACATCTATCAGATCCAGAAAAATGAACAAACTTGAACACGTTGAATTTTATTTATAGTCTGACTCACCTGCAGTTTTTGATATAAACGGCAGTAGTTCAAATCGGGCATGCCAGTCTTCAACCTTGGACCCAGAGAGGGAAAATAACGACTTTGTTAGTATGATGCAACATGATAAAAAAACAAAACATGGCGAACTCTGCGAAGACGACGGAAAAAGGGAAAATGGCGCGAGCACAGACAGGTTGGAACACACACAGGTCCCGTAGGCTATGTTAGCGTAAAGATAAATAGGAAAAAAAACCCTAAAAGGTTTGGCTTGTCCGTCTTTTATTGTTTCGTACGTGTATACAGAGGGCTGATGGGTACCGTCCAGTCAGAAGCGGAAAGTCAATAATACGTGAGGCCTTGTTTCATGATGGTGAACCCGCCTCGACGAAAGAGAAAAAAAAAGGCAAACTTCTGGCTAAGCATTCTAACTATTTCTGAATGACTACGTAGTAGAAAAATTCTTTTAAGACCGTTAGCAAACTGTTTCTGTAATTCACGAGATAATTTGATCGACAATTTTTCCTGGTAGACGGTGGCCCATAAACTCGTCTAAGATGATTGCGGTGAAATGTTCGTCTATATTCCGTTTCAAAAAATTTTGTTGATTTCTTCTTCCCTTCTGTCTGTGATGTTCATTTTGAGGTTCCCGGTTTGGTCGACTTTGTTGCTGGACTGTGACGAGTTTGTTGGTGCCGACTAAATTCTGTCAGTCAATTCACAAGATCCAGATGACGATTGGAGGCCGCTCCTCTTCCGTACTGAGCTACATTCCACACTCCGTAAATAAAATTAAAAAAAACTCGAGCATGACATCGTTACCGCAATATGTCCACTTGGTGTTTTATTATTTTGGACCTGCTGCTGGCATCCAGTTCTTAAATGACTGCCAAACCCACAACATCTTCATTTACCTCGTTCACCAACTAGGAACTCCACGGACGGAAATCCCGAAAACGGAATGACTTTTAAATGAGATGTTGTCAAGACTTCTTCTGTCGAACGTTTTAGCAATATACGAAGTCAGTCTTTACCCCGTTATCCCACCAAAAACCGCAGGTATAGACATTTCCATTGAGGGAGCAGCTCATAAGTTAAATCAAGAATTATGACTCTGCTGTTTTTTTTAACAACACAAAACCCGACATTCGAGCAGTTCATCTAATCGGGAATACATTCCTAACCACCTGATAATGAAGCAGGAGACAAAATACAAAATAATACTAAATACACGTAGGTATAAAAGCCCCCGGGGCTATTGCGGGATGGGATGAGATCACCGTTCACGAACCCACACTACCTCCTTTTATTTCTTTTCTCTCTTCCCTTCTTCAGATTCATCTCATCTTTCAGATTGAAGATGCCAACGATACACGGCTGCAGTTACCTCCCCTCTTTTTAGCCTCCTCCTTCTCTCTTTCGTTCTAAAATAACACGGCGCAAGCTATCAAAGACGAGTCGGTGGCTTGAGTCGACACGCATCGGTACTGTCCTCCAGCAGGCTTCCTTTTCTACATCAGTCATTTAAAAAAACCGATATAACGTGAAACAACTTGGTGGGATACCGACAATAACTCCAGTCGCTGTCCGTCTATCGTCGTGAACGCACGTCCAAGTTTCCCGACTTCAATCACAATCACATCTGGATTAAGTTAACGCAGGTATGTTCAATATTGTGCGCAACTGCTGAATTTTAGGTTCAATATTGACGAGGAAAAAGAACGAGAACAATGAGGCATCATTGAAACACCTAAGCGCATAAGCGATTTCAACTTCCAAAAACCGAACTGAAACTCTTTGCGTCCCCAGTGTAAGTGGAGTGTGTATACGCGCGCGCGCGCGTGTGTGTGTGTGTGTTGTTTTTGTTGTTCGACCCGGCGGTTCATTTGAAAGTAAGATCAGTGTCGGAGGTCGTCGCCAGCAGCAGCGGCGAAATGCTGTGTTACAGCGACAACTCCTGGTTGAGAACGCAACGGAGTCATTTTGCATAATTTAATGATTGCTATCGATTGCACATAAAACACTAACCTATCCAGGCTATTTTTAGCTCGCCTATGGCTTTCCCGTTAAACTCACGACCTGCAGTCTGTTCGTTGCGTTTGTTTTGCCGAAATTTGTGTGAGAGAGAATCAGAGAGAAAGAGAGTCAGACGGGCAGACGGGAGAACGCCGGACAAAGTCATTTCCAAATTAGCCGAGGGAATCAAAAGGGACTAGAGAGAAAGAGAGATTTCAAGGGCACAAACGGACGCGTTTTAAAAATATGCCGGCTGTATATACTTGGCAGACGGTAAGTCTCTTTAAAGAATTCCAGGTGGGTTGACGATCGGTTGGATGCTACGACACCTGTCGTAGAAAAAAGCCTTTCTAGCATTTTTTCTTTCTCGATATATTGTCAACTTGGGTAAGTACCACGACCATGACGGCCTTAGGATCAAGTCTTCTCAAGGGCGCCCGCCCCATATGGGGACAGGTGCTCGGCCATCAAGTAGCGGACGTCAAGTGATACGGATGCTTTACGGATTCTAAAATGGACAAAATCGATAAAAGCACGACCCAACGTCAGTTTCTAAACAACCTCCAAAGGAGTTCGTGACTGTGGTTATGGCCGCGTTACCATTCCCATTGCTAAAGCAGGAATCCAGCCTGCGTGAAATCGCTTCCAGGTGTATATCTGTTCCAAACATCATCACATGTGATGCGGATGCCCAAAAGGCACATGAAAGAGATGGTCGACGCATAATCACCAGCTCCAAGCAAATAAACGAAAAATTCAAAAGGGAAAAATATTATGTGTAAAGCTAGCTGCCGGGCAAACACATCTCACTTTCCCAACGTATATCTTTTCAATCTTCTTTTTTCAGAGCAATTTAGTAACTTGCCAATCCCAACAGGCGGATTAACCTTGATTAACACAGCCTTGATTATACCAAAAAGAGTACCATCAAATGGATGGAATTTCGCCCTGCGGATGTCTTTTTTTCCCTTTAATTATTTTTAAAAACATTTTCACTTCTTTAAATGGGGGGGAAGTAACTTCTCATTAATCCCAACTAAACACCTTTTCGAGATTTATTCAACATCAACTTCGAGTTGCATTAAAATAAAACCAAAAAACAAGTAACGCAATTTACAGCGTGTATCTAATTAATCTATTTTGTTACTTCCACAGTATGGGTTAAACGAACTTGGCTGAAACGCGACAAGATCTACATAGTAACGAGTCATGTGGTCGTGGCTTTGGATTGGTGTGATATTGCTGGTTCGCCAGCCTATCCGTTCAGAAGCCTCGAAGCTACCACCATTATGTCAAGCAGTGTACGGCATCCGGATGAGCTCGACCGGTACTGTGGAAAAAGTGCTGGATGCAGCCCGATGCGAGAATGCCGATGTTGTTTTCATCAAAAGCTTCCTCGAACAAATCAAACCTCAAATTTTGGGGGGCAATTTACTAGAACTTGAAATCAACAACTGTTCTCTTCCTTCGTTATCCGGGTCAGATTCACTTGCTGGCATCAGTTTACGAAGACTGAGCATTCAGCAAAGTGGACTGAACAATTTATCCATCGATAGTTTAACTGGCCAAGAGAATGTCTTGGAAGAACTGGACCTGAGCGGCAACAACCTGGAGGAAATCCCGGCAGCCATTAAAAATTTGACAGCCTTAATCCGGATGGATCTCAGTCGAAATCGAATTCGTTCACTGCCACAGGGCTCCGTCTTCTTCCACTTACTGAAGCTTCGACACCTCAATATGAATTACAATCGACTGGGATACTTGGACACTGTTCGATTTCCGTTAGGAGTGGATGCCGGTCAAACACTACCACTGGCCATTTTCAATTTGGAACCGTTAAGAGATCATATTGAAACAATCCAGCTGCGATCCAACAATCTGACAGCTTTTCCTGATCAATTTTCCAGGCCTTTTGGACGTCTGCGTCATCTGGATCTATCTTACAACAATTTTCAAGGTATTTTTGCATTCAAAATTGAGAACGATAAAACGAATTCCAATAATTTGGATTTCGCTTAGATATCCCACAAAAGTCTTTCTCGAAAATGCCTCAACTTGGCTGGCTACAACTGAATAACAACAAGCTATCCGAAATACCCCAACTTCAATTGCCTTCGTCATTGAAGACCATTTCGATCCGAGGTATCAACTACCGCAAAATGATGTGCCATAAAACATAGTAAAACGGAAATTCATAATCCGTTTTTTTTTCAGGGAATCCCGTCCGTTGCGATTGTAGCGCTGTTTGGCTTTGGCAGTGGAGCCGGTTGCAAAAGACCTTAACGGATGGAGCAGAGTTTGAAATCGACGACTGCGTTCATCCCGAACGGTGGAAAGGACACACTTTAACAGATCTTCCACCGGGTTTTTGCAATAACAGTGAAACCTCTACAAATGTTGATACTACATCTGATCTACATCCAGACGACACAGAAAAAATAATGCAGTCTATTACTTTTGATGCCACTCCATTCTCGGACAGAATCAACGTAACGCTGCAAGTAAACGGTAACATTTCAACAGCCATCAATTTGACCATCAACTATCGGCAATTCGGAAGTGGGAAAACCAGCGAATTGCCAATTGCAGGGATTTTTCCCGGCAACAACACGCAAACTCTAGTAGGTCTGATGGCCTCCACGGGCTATCAAGTTTGCTTCCAGCTTGCGGGTCATTCCAGAAACCAACATCGATGTTTAGAAGTAACAACACTTGCAGAAAAAATGACGACTTATCCAGTGACCGAAGTTGCAGTCGCCGCTTCGGTTTCGACATCCACTACGCTGGTTGTCGTCATTTTGGTGTGCTGCTGTTGCCCGAGCATCAAGTGCGGCAAAAAGAATAAAAAGGGCGAAAACAGTTCGCCAGAAAGCAGCAGTAAGGACGAAGTCG
>Ga0247722_10002164_pt1 | contig 10344 bp, 18 predicted proteins | sample MSEWelMarce3H_FC_FD_189094 | JGI IMG/M metagenome (GOLD analysis project Ga0247722, IMG submission 189094) | Subsurface sediment microbial communities from gas well in West Virginia, United States - MSEEL Well Study Marcellus 3H_FC | ecosystem: Environmental > Terrestrial > Deep subsurface >...
ACATCCATCGTGTATGCTACATGGTGTCCTTTAGTCTTGTAACGTGTGGTGTGGTTTACTCGCTCTTTGTCAATCTTAAAACCCATTGCAATGAACTCGGATACTCGACTGCGAATAGTTGTACATCCTGTTAATAGTCTTGCTTTGTCATCATCGACAGGTTTGCCTTTACTTAGTAACTTTAGTAATGCGGCTTTTTGTGTTTTTTGTGCCATTTTGTTTTTGTTCTTTAATTGTTAATCTTGGTTTAGTAACTATTCTCTCAAAGTCGGCTAATACTTCCTTTACCGTGTCGACCATAGGCCAGTGGTAAAACCAACCTTTGTCGGTGAAGTCATCCATTATGTAATTCCATCTACTTAAATTGTCAAATCCACCCGCTGCTCTAAACACTTGGCTTTTAGGTATACATGTTTCTACTCCGTTAATTCGTGCCATTCACTTTATCTATTAATAATTGTTTGTATTCCTTAGCCTTTAATAGCTTGCGTTTAATTTGTTCGATGTATTCCTCATCTCTCGGAACTTCTACCGTGTGCAAGTGGTGTGCTTCGTTATAATAACGGTCATCAAATGAGATAAACACGCCATCCTTAGCATCACATAGCCACATGTTCATTTGCATTTGTGCGTAGTACTGAGGCACAGCAGACTTTAACTCTTCAACATTACTTATCATCATGTACTCAAGATGCGTTTTGCTTAGCGGACATTTGATTTCGCAAATGGTTTCACCGATTATAATGTCTGGCGTACCTCCTGCATCAAATTCCTCATCCGTAAAAAATACAAAGCCACCAATCGAAGTGTAGATAAAGTCATCATCATTTACCGACTTACCCAACTTAGTAGCGTAAGCCATAACTGCCTGTGGTTCGGCTTCGTTACCGCGCTCCATGTTGGCATTGTAGTGCTGTGGTTCTTCAGGTGCTAATAGTATAGCTACACGCTCACGCACATAAGTCTTTGCCCCTTCGCTTAGGTTGCCCGCTTCTTTATCTGCTTTCAACTTTGGTTCAGCTAATAACCTGTGTACTTCGCTTGCTGTAAACAATCCTTTGCGGAACTTTGCCCAGTCGTCTTTAGTTTCAAATACGTTATACTTAGACATTCTTACCTCCCATCTTATCAGCGTTTGACTTAACAAATGTTTCGCTCAAGTTGCTATCGGGTTTGAAAGGTACAATATCCTTACGATTAAGGTTAGCCCCAAACAAAGAACCGAAATGGTCGGCTGCATCCTTAACGGCTACCGTCTTGGCAATCGGGAAAGCCATCGACAAAGCACCATTGTTAATGTTGGCTAAGTCGGCAGGGCTTGAACCTTGCTTAGTTTGTAGTTGGGCCGCTCCTATGCCATCGTAAAACAACCATTCGCCATTTGTAGGTGATTTAAAGTGTACACGAACAGTTACCCACACGCCATTAAATGCTGTGCCTTGTCCTGTAATCTCAATTTTGTACTCTTTAAATATCTTGCGTAGTAAATGTTCTACCTTATCAATTGGCAGGTAGCTGTAATCCTTAATAAATGGGTGTTTCTTAACCCACTCTTTTGGTGGGGCTTGGTTTAGTAATAGGTTTAGCTGGTCATTTTTCCAAGCTAATTGCAAATCCTGCGTAAGGTCTGCGAGCGTAGGTAATGTGTTCATTTTGTTTTGTTTTGGTTTGTTTTTAGCACCCTCTTTCATTGATGATATTAGACATATTCTGTGTTTCCATCTCTAGCCTAATTCTATTTAAGTAGGGTCACGTAGTTGCAGACCTTTCTAAGACTTTGGTTTTCTGCATCCCTTTTGAGTGTCCTTCAGTATTTCTACCTTTCCTCCGTTGGATTAACTACTTGCTGAGAACTCATTTGTGTTGTAAGGTTTGTAGTTGAATTTATTTATTAACCTCTTTAACTCTACTATTCCTTTCTCAAGGGAAAAACACATCCAATATTACTATTGGTATCTTTATGTAAATTAGAGATATTCTATCTTGGACTAACCAAGCTTCTGTATTCTAAGTGAGTTTTAACCTCAACCTCCATCTGATTTTCCCAGATTAATTTACAAAGGTTTCAATGTTTAACCTTTTGTAGTCAGGACAGGGTTCGAACCTGTATGAAGGAGATACTGTACTATATCTTTAATCCTTATGAGTTTCTCATGCGTCTACCAATTCCGCCACCTGACTAATGTTATACAAGATTACAATTCCGTTTTGACAAATGCAACTAATATCGTGTTTTATGTAAAATAAATTTGCTGCTTAACTCGTGTTGGATGCTCAGGTATTTCTCCTTAAACTTTTTATCCGTTTCAAATAAGTCATTTACCTTGTTGATAGCTGAGATTACACTTGAATGGTCGCGGCCATTAAACACATTACCAATTGACTTTAGCATTAAGCTGGTGTTCTTCTTGATTATCTCCATTGCTATTTGCCTCAACTCGCATACTTCACGCTTACGGGTTGGGCTGATGATAAGATAGCGTGGTGTATTGCTGTATGCTACTATTGTGCTTAGGATTATGTCTACTTTCTGTTCGTCCAACAATGTATTGGGCATTTCTTTTAATTTATGGGTGTTGCGTTCAACACTATACGTTGCGGTTAGTTGCATGTTGCTGAATGATTACGAAGCTGTTTATTAATCGAAGCCATATCTTGCATATCTGTGCGGTGTTTCTTTGCCTCTAAGACTTGCATAAGCTGTGCATTGTTAGTTCTATGCACCATTCCTGACTCGGTACACGTAAGCACTACCATAGTGCCTCCGTGTGTTAATGTTCTTGTGTTCATTTGTTTTGTTTTGGTTAGTTATTTTCCGTGAATGAATCTTCGCAACATGGCGAAGCTGGTTCTTTATGTGCTGTGCCTCCGTATTCGCCACCTGTTTCTACATAAGTAGGAGTTTCAAACTGATGTTCACATTGATTACATGTAAATGTCATAATTCAAATGTGTTAATAGGTCTTAGTAATTCAACCTGGTTAATAACTTCATTTACAAATGCGCTGTCTAACTCGTTTAAGTGCATAGCATCACGGCTAATCTGCATCAACTTGTCAAGTAATACAATAGGGTCAATCACATTGCTATGCACGTAGGTAAGCTGTGAGTTAATGTGCGACTTGGTGCTTTCAATTAAGAAGGCTAATACCTTGTCTTCGATGGGTGTGTGTGTCATATATTTGTTTTTATAAATGTCTTGTGATAAAATCAAAGGCGATGCCTCCTAAAATTACTGCGGCTAATATTAACCTGTTACGTCCTGCTTGTGTCATTAGTTTAAAATTACGTTTACTTTCTTGTTTAATACTTTAGCTATTTTTTTAAGTGGTGTAAGGTCATTATACACACCGTTGTCAATTTTAACTATGGTGGTTAAACTTACACCAGACTTCTCGGATAACTCTCGCTGTGTTAACCCTGCTAACACTCGCGCTGCTTTGAATTGATATTTAGTTGTTGTCATTTGTTCCGTTTTGATAAAGCAAAGATGCACTATTTAGATAATACGATGCAAGTATTTTGTTAAATATATTTTAAAATACTTTGTAACTTGCTGTAAATGAGCGAGAAAATTTTAAATAAAAAAGGGCTACCATTGCTGATAGCCCCTTCAAAACAAATAAATGGAAAACACACTCCCATTACTAACCGATACAAATGTATAACTAATCATGTATATATGGTTACGTGTTGATAATTTCAATAACACATTTAATAGTTATTATTAATTTTGTACTGGTCGTGTAGTTCAGTGGCAGAACCGTGCAGCTTGCGCGAGACATGGTGTTCGATTCCCATCGCGACTTATTTTAAAAATAAATTTGCATATTAAATAAATGCGCTTATATTTGCATTACGGTTTCGGTCTGACAATATGAAACTAAACTTATTAAATACCTCTTTATTGGACATCGGAAGTCAGACCCCGATTGAAGATAAGGAGGTTTTTTATTTTATGGCGCTTAATCAATGCGTAATTGATTACAACTTATGAGAATAAAAACATCATACTGCTCAGTAGATGAGACGTATTACACAGAGTTAGAAGCCTATGCTAATGCTCAAAATCAAATTTACATTTCCATCACAGTACCGGGTGGAGATATTCGAGAAATGCAAAGTATTGTTTTAGACAAAAAAACTGCAATCCGATTAGCTAAAGATATTAGACGTGAAATTTCATTTATGGAGGATTAAGTTATGGCTATATTTAGAAAAATACATACGTCTTTTTGGGCAGACACTTTTGTTCAAGACTTGGATACAGACCATAAACTTTTTTATCTTTATTTATTAACTAATGAACGTACTAAGCAATGTGGAATTTATGAAATATCCAAAAAGCAAATATCATTTGACACAGGATATAGTATAGATAGAGTATCTAAACTGCTTAATTACTTTATAAAGTTAGATAAAATAATGTACAATGATTTAACTAAGGAGCTTGCTATTAAGAATTGGAATAAATTTAATGGTTCATCATCTCCTAAGGTTATAAGTTGTATAAAGACAGAGCTTTGTAATGTTAAGGATACTGTATTGATAGAGTATGTTAATGGTATATATACTCCATCACAAGAAGAAGAAGAACAAGAAGAAGAAAAAGAAAAAGAAAAAAAAGTTAATATACCATTTGATACATTTTGGAATTTATACGATAAGAAAATTGAGAAAGATAAATGTGAAAGCAAATGGAATAAGTTAACTAATAAAGACAGAGAAGATATTATTAATCATATACCTAAATACAAATTAGCTACACCAGATAAACAATATCGTAAAAACCCCGAAACATATTTTAATAATAAAACTTGGCGGGATGAGATAATTATTCCACATTCGCAAACACAAAACCAAACAAATATTAATTTACCACAAAACAAAAGACTATTTTAAATGGAAACACCAAAAGACCACGACATCGAGAAAAGGCTAATCGGTAGTATACTGATTGAGCCACACAGACTATCCAATGTATTAGAAGTAATTACCGCAGAGGCGTTTTACTTTCCTGAAACTAAGGCAATCTTTGAAACTTTTATCGAACTTAATGCAAAGTACACACCTATTGACTTAGGCACGGTGGCATCTGCTCTTAAAGATAACGGCAAGATGAAGATAGTTGGCACAACACTTGACCTTGTGAAGCTGACTAACTTAGTTGGCAGTACATCAAATACAAGTTCTTTAGCGGTTATACTCAAAGAAAAACAACTACTTAGGCAGTTAATAGACTTAGGGCAAAATATTGAATCTAATGCGCTTAAAACAGGTGGAGATGTTACTGATATTGTTAGTATGGTTGAGAAAGAGTTAACCGCTATTACATCTAAGTTGCTAACATCCAAGATAACAAGCAGCGCGGAGTTGTACAAGGATGCAATAATGCACAATGATAAGTTGATTGCTAACACTGGGCAGGTAGTAGGTATAGATACAGGGTTAAAAAAGCTAAACGCTATTACAAATGGATGGCAAAAGTCGGATCTAATAATTTTAGCGGCTCGACCTGCTATGGGTAAAACAAGTTTGGCGTTAAAATTACTTAGCTCACCTGCTTTACAAGGCAAGGCAACGGCTATTTTTTCACTTGAGATGAGCAATCGACAACTTTATGCGCGTTTGATTTCACAACTTACCGATGTGCCACTTGAAAACATACTGCGCACAGGTATGAATGAGTACCAACTTAAAGAAGTGTTGGGGAAAGCTGATATGTTTTGTACCTCAAAGATATTTTTTGATGACACAGGCGGGATAAGCTTGTTTGAATTACAGAACAAGGCGCGTAAGTTAAAACGCGAAAAGAATATTGAAGTGTTGATAATTGACTACTTGCAGTTAGTTGTAAATAAAAGCAAAGGCGGAAACCGTGAAGGCGAAGTGAGCGAAGTAAGCAGATCACTAAAGGCATTGGCTAAAGAACTTGACATCCCTGTAATAGCACTCGCACAATTAAGCAGAGCAAATGAGCAACGCGCAAACAAGATACCTATACTATCAGACCTACGAGAATCAGGAAGTATAGAGCAAGATGCCGACATGGTTATGTTTATACACCGACCTGAAGTATATGGAATAGAAGCGTTTGAGGATGGAACAAGCACAGCAGGAAGGGCCGAGTTGATAGTTGCGAAACATCGTAACGGTTCAATCGGTACAATTGATGTAGGCTTTGACGGAAGGCGCACACTATTTCACGATTTAGAAACTTATAACACACCATTTTAATATGCAAGTAACAGATAATATAATCATAACGAACGAAGACAACATGAGTCTAATGGCACGTTATCCTGATAACTATTTTGACTTAGCTATTGTAGACCCGCCTTATGGGATTGATGCAGATGTTAAAAATAGTAAAGATATAAAGCAGAGCAGAAAGTCAGCAGCACATTCAAATAGTTACGGAATGCAAAAATGGGATTCAGATATTCCTTCAGATGAATACTTTGTTGAATTGTTTAGAGTTAGTAAAAGACAAATTATTTGGGGTGCTAATTATTTTGGATTAATTGGAGGTATGATTTATTGGCATAAAAACGTAACTATGCCAACTTACAGTACAGGAGAATTAGCATGGGTTAGTTGGTTAAATAAATTAGACTTTGTTAATATATCATGGCATGGTATGATTCAACAAGATATGGCTAATAAAGAAACACGAATACATCCAACACAAAAGCCTGTTGCACTTTACAAATGGATTTTAGATAAATACGCAAAACAAGGAGACAAAATACTTGATACGCATTTAGGTTCAGGAAGTATAGCAATAGCCTGCCACGATTACGATTTTGAATTAACCGCTTGCGAATTGGATTTAGAGTATTATAATGCAGCTTTATTAAGAATTACTAACCACACAAAACAACAAAGATTATTTTAACATTATGAAACTTGAACAAATAAGCAACGAACACACAGCTAAGATAGACCCGATTAAAGAATTAAGCGTGGCATACTACCTTGCAAAAGCATTACACTATCAAATGCGTTACCTTCGCGAGTACGTAAATGATGATTTCAAAAAGCGATTATCAGAGGCGGCAGCAAAGAATAACTATTTTTGCAGTGGCATTGAAAAGTTAGTACCACAGAGCGAAGAGTTTGCACTTGAAGAGATTTGCATGCAAGTTTTGGAAAAGGTAAACGAGGTCGATTTTAACCAAAGAATTGAATTATGATAAACTACAAAGTATTAGCAACCCGAACTATTGACGGAATGCGTATTGAGTTGCGCGAGTACGATACCTATTACAGCGTGGCCGAGTTAAATGTTTTCGGTAATAAAGTTGAATACATACGTTTACATTTATGTTCAGCTACCACACTGTATAATTTTAAGACATGCTAACACCCGAACAGGAGGAAGGCATAAGACAACATGAGGCCGAGCGAAAGCGATTGGTAGAGTTGGTGCTATCTAAGTACCAACTCATCAATGGCCGTTTAGTAAAGATTAAAGTTGAGGTTAGTAAAGTAAAAAAGTAATTAGAAGATATGGGTTATTCGGGCAACTTGCCCATTATCTTTTGAATGTATAAAAGCCTCTACTGCCTTTGGCGAATGTTGGTATCCATTACGTGAGTGCCAGCTATCTGTACCCGATGGTGAGCGAAAACTTTCAATACATACACTACCTATATCTTTACTTTCTTTGTGGTGGATGTGGCAAGTATAAAAGTATCTGTGTTTTGCCGTGTGCCAATACTCAGATGCCTCTTGTGCCATTAGCAAAGGTAAGTCTGTTTTCTTTGCACCATCCCCATGTGAAGTACCTATAATGTTACTATGGTAGTTAAAGTATTTACGATGTGATATATCCACGTTAAACGTAATATCTTTAGCATTCCTAAACCAAGCATTTATACTTTGAGCTAAAAAGAAACCATTTGTATAATCATGGTTTGAAGGATCATATTGAATATGGACAGGAGCTATCTGTATTAACTGCTCTATAATTTCTACATACAACCTTTGAGCAAGCAAAAAGTTATCATACCACATGCCGTCTGTATCTTGAGGTGTTCCTGCAGTTGTTTGGCGTTTAGGATTATCTGTGTGTAAAATATCATTACCAATTACAAATAGAATCTTATCTATATTAAAACCTTTGCTTTTAGATATTAAACCACTTACACCTTCTTTTACTCTTGCAAGTATAATATCGTTTGTATGTGCGTCTTTAGTTTCTGTAATGCTTGATAGCTTACCTATGTGTATGTCGGCTGGATTAATAACCAATAGATGTGATTCAGTATACTTAGGATAATTAACAGTAGGATATTTAGGGGCTTTCTTTTCAAAGTATGCAAGCATTTGTTTTCTGAACTCATCACTTACATCTTTTTCGTTTTTAACAAACATCGAAAAACGTTCAGATTTAAACCAATAATGTTTAACGGCATCCAATGGTATACCCTTCTCTTCACATTCTTTTTCTAACTCTTCATGCTTTTTCCTAAAATCTTTTACCAACTCATATTCTTGCTCATTCAATCGTGGTCTGTGCATAGTAGTTAGTTATTATCGTTATCACTTTCAAATATTGAATCGTGCATTTCTTGAACTCCCCAACTTAATAACTTAATACATTGTTTTTTAACTCGCATCAAAGTACGTTTGCCAGTGTCGGTTAGCTTCTCATCATCCATGTCTATCATCTCAAGTGTAGAGAGCGCATAGTTTGCCATGTTTACAGCTTGCAATGGGGTTGTGGCTTCCTCAAAGTAAATCTCATCATCAAAATCAAAGTCTTTAATGTCTGTCATAATTTGAATGTTTATAACTTAAAGTAGAAAAAGTATAAAAAAATGTTGATTTATTTGTTTTTTCATTAATTTTGATAAACGAAAAACACATTGCAACGCGAGAAATTTATTAAACACATTAGCGAAAACAAGGAGTACATGAACATGTGCCACAAGGTTTCGCGACAACATGGTGAAGACTTATTTCAGGAAGTTGCAATGTTGTTGTTAACCATAGACGAAGGCAAACTACCTCAAGAAAGTTACTTTAACTTTTGGTTTTATCGAGTGGCCGCTAATCTAAGTTCAGCACGTGGTAACTACGGTAAGATGTTTAGCGGTGATGTGATTTATTTTGAGGATATGTTTGCGGAAGTAAACCAAGACGAAGACAACATCCCGCGTGAGTTAGTTTACATACAAGAAGAGATACATGAGGCTGCGATAGATAAAGGAGAAGAATTCATGTTAAACCTATCCGAATTTGAGAATAGGATAGTACACCTATACAACCAATACGGCAATATGCGTAAGGTAGAAAAAGCCACAGGAATAAGTTACTCAGCACTTCGTGCAGTTAAAAACAAATTAAAGGAACAAAGATGAAAGTATTACTAATCATGCCTTCATGTAATGATTTAGCTAAAGGCGGTTATTACTCAGGTATAGACTACCACCGTTTATTTATTCCGCATAAAGCACTAAAGGCGCAATGGGATGAGTTTGAGTTTACCACCACCAATGACATAACCATTTTACCGCAAGAAGACTTAAACGAGTTTAGCATAGTAGTGTGTAACCGTTCACTTAGTAAGTCAGGCACACACGCTGAGTCAATGGAGATGCTTAACAAGTCGAATGCAAAGTTAATAGTTGACATGGATGATGATTACATCTTACCGAGTTGGCATATACTTTATGGCGTGTATAGGGAATCGGGCCAAACAAAAGAAATAATCGATACGTTAAGAAGAGCCGACCATATTACCTGCACACATCACAGATTAGCGGAGGCAGTACGTGAGGTTACTAATAAGCCAATAACCATAGTACCTAACTCTATACTACCAAGTGAAGAACAATTTGAGGCCACACCTGAGATAAGCCATGACCGCATGGTATTTGGTTGGAGCGGTTCGCTAACCCATTTCGAGGATGTGCTGGAGATGTACGATAGTATCGTTCCATTATTGCGCGATCCTGATATGGGCAAGCAAGTGCAATTATTTTACGGTGGGTTTGACCCAAAGGATAGGATAAGTCAGGGCATAGCGGGAATACTAACAGGTAAAGGCATTGCTGACCCGGAACAATTCGCGCACACATTACCTGTGGCATCAAATAAGTATGCTCATTTTTACAATCACATTAATGTTATGTTGATTCCGTTAAGACCTAACCGATTCAATAGTAACAAATCTAACTTAAAAATGCTTGAGGCAGGGTTTAAGAAACGTGCATGTATAGTTAGCGAAGTAGACCCTTACTATTCAGTAATAAATAAAGCACCTCGTAATTGCTTAACGGTTAAGAATAGGCACGATTGGTACAGGCAAATGGTTAAGGTTATCAAGAATCCAAA
>Ga0247722_10002165_pt1 | contig 10341 bp, 8 predicted proteins | sample MSEWelMarce3H_FC_FD_189094 | JGI IMG/M metagenome (GOLD analysis project Ga0247722, IMG submission 189094) | Subsurface sediment microbial communities from gas well in West Virginia, United States - MSEEL Well Study Marcellus 3H_FC | ecosystem: Environmental > Terrestrial > Deep subsurface >...
TCTTCTTCATCATTCTCATTATGCTTTCCATTCTTGCTCTCTCGCTTCCTTCTCTTTTTACCTCTCTTATCATTTCAATTTTTTCTACTTTCCTCTTTCTTTCTTGAATCTCTCTATTTCTCTCTCTTACTCTTTTACTACGGTGATGAAGGCGGACTCCCTAATTCAGTGTAAAACGCCTTCACTCGCTTATTTACCAAAATCCTCGATACATCGTAACTCATTATACTAACCCCCTCTAATGATTTGATTCGCGACAAAGCAACGTAACTTTGCCCGGCTTCAAATACTCCACCGCCAATATCAATAATGCATCTGTCCAACGTTGCACCCTGACTCTTATGAATCGTTATCGCCCATGACAATATCAGCGGAATTTGCGAGACACCGATTCCCGGTATATTTTCGCTCATCCATGTATGATAATTTACCGTCATTTCAAGCCCGTTATTAAACCGTACTACCGGCAACGGTGGAACAGTAGTAGTTGTCATTCGCACGATTACCCCCTGACTTCCATTACAAATAGGAGTTGCAGATGTAGTAAGTGCCTCTTCCATGTTTATAACACACATCACTTGAGCACCAACCCTTAAATGAATCGTCTCATCACACAAAATACTGTTTTTCAGAGAAAACAATTCTGCGGAGATTCGTTCCTTACTCTGTGCTGTGCGTATTTGCCGTTCTTTATCGGGTAAAGGTAAATCTGTTACATATTTTAACTCATATTTGTAGCTAGTACTGTCTGGGTCAAGTATCACGAGTTTATCCATTTCAAGCCGATTAATTTCATCTACGCGGCTGCGTGTCGCGTATAATATTGTAGGTTTGGTCTGCGGTGTTCCATCTTCAGATACATCCGGTAATATAACACCGACGCGTGACCGAAGTATTTCATCGGTCCGCCGCGTAATTCTCCCTTCGCGTACCTGGTTCAGAATTTGACAATACACCGGGTCATTTTGCCGGAATATTTGTTTGAGTTGAATATGGTTTTCTCTCGGAAAGGTATGAAACCAACTGTCGCTTTCAAAGCAAAACCGCGCGTTGTCGGGGTCTTCCGTATTCACACCCACCGGCGGTAGTTGATAGAAATCACCACAGAATATGAGTTGGATACCCCCAAATGGTCGAGAATGACAATTTCGCGCCGTTTTACCGACAAGGTCCAAGATGTCAAATAAGCGTTTCGACATCATACTCACTTCATCAATAATCAACGTGCGCGTCTTTCGCCAATCCCTCTTTTTTAAGAAGTTCTTATCCACACGTTCTACAATTCTCTCGACATCGCCGTTGGCAAGACCTATTCCTGCCCACGAATGTATCGTTTTCGCTTTACAGTCCAACATAACTGCAGCGCATCCGGTAAGAGCACAGACTTGAATATTGTGTTCGCGTCGTGTCGCGTATTTATAAATCTCTCGAATAAGCGCAGATTTACCGGTTCCACCAGGTCCAGTAATGAATACATTTTGTCCGGATGTGTATTTCGCAAATGCGAGTTTTTGCTCTGCCGACATATTTTCATGGAATGATTCCCCCTCTGGCACTGGACCAGATATAGGGGGGGTCTCACATGATGACAACGGCGGTGGTGCCGCGATTTGTGAAGTCAGAAGATGCGGAGCAGGAGGAGTCGGCGGAATCTCCGATGACTTCTTTACAACAGTAGTATATTTACGGATATCGTGTGATAATGATTTCATTCTCAGGGATTATTGGCTTACCATATAATAGTTAATGCACAATATAATTCAATTTATCGTGTATTAGATTACTTTTGTCTATATTCTTTTCACTTATTGTAATATAAACCGATTATTCTATATTATAACTATGGATTCGGTGACATCATACTCATCATCACGCCAGTTACATACAAATTCGTCCGGAGGTGAAATGACCACGACGAATGTTAAACTAACAGAACTAACAGTAGAACAACCCGAACTAACAAAATCGAATGTTTCAGAGACTCCGATATCCAACGATTATTTAGAACGCGTTAAAAAATCACAAATTATACTTGAAAAATATCCGGACCGCGTTCCACTCATCATCCAGCCATCAAAAAACGACAGAGATACCTTCCCGATTGATAAGTCAAAGTACATCACTCCGAGAGATTTGACGCTCATGCAGCTTCAACAAATCATACGCAAACGCGTTCGTTTTCCAGCAGAAAAAGCGCTCTTCATATTTATCAATAATAAAATCTATCCGGTTACTTCCCTTGTTGGGGCCATATATGACACAAATAAAGATGCCGATGGATTTCTATATATAACGTATTGTCAGGAAAGTACGTTTGGATTCCCATTCGATGACGAGTAAATATAACATATATAGACAGAAAAGTATATATCCATACAATCTATATATGTTATCTATATTTTCCAATATAAAGAATAAGATCCATAATATAATTTTAAATAGAAACACCCGAAAACGAATACGTAATTACGAAGTGATTATCGGTAGCGATATAATGAATATTGACACGTCAGATAATGATAATGGGAGTAACGATGAGAATGATAATAAAGACGGAGGAAAATCACCCCCTCCACCAAGCCCTATCATTACACGCCGCCTTTTCAATCTAGAAATTGATGAAAATATTATAAAAAATGACTACGAATTACAAGATTTGTTAAAAATGATGAATATATCTAAAATTGACGTGACTAATGTTATACTCGAATCTAGAATCGAAAACGCGCTCCGCGACATGCCTGACGCAACAGATATCATGAAGATAAAGGTGAAATTGTTGTATATTATTATAGCGAATAACATCTATCGGGCATTATTTGAAGAAAAAAAACAATACCGTTCAATTAAAACAAAACAACATGTCGGAGTATTTCGTTATAATGACTATATTATCCGTATAGATGACTCACCCTATAGTTTTATTAGCGAATACGAGGTTGTACGTGCATCGGCTGCGTTTAAGACCACAGATGACACGAATAACAACTGTATTCATAAAAACATTATACGTCCATTTTTAATATATACGAATATTCGTCGAAATATAAAAAATGACATTTGCGATTGCAGACCAGACATATGTGAGTGTAAGTACAAAGACGATGAATATGGGGGCGGCGACGACGATGATGACGATGCGGCTGTAGGCCAGCGCGATATATCACGCATATGTTACAGAAAACTGCGCCAAAATACAATTTCATTCAGTATACAGCATTTCGTAAAAGAAACGACATCAATATATCATTGGGTAAAGGACAATTTGGGAAATCATGCATATAACCGGTTCTCTTCAATACAGCATTCATTTTTTGTCAATTTGTTTCATCAGTGCGCACTGTTATTACGTGAAATTCATAGTGTATCCATCGTTCATGGCGATATCAAACCTGATAATATTCTAATTCGTGAACATGATAATTTTAACATCAATCATCCGGAAAGATGTAAAAATTTTACAGTATATTTGATTGATTTGGGATTATCAGGTATTCATAATGTAGGTGTTGGAACCGGTGGCACAATACCGTATTGTCATCCAGAATTCAAAAATATAATCGATACAAATCGTTCGAGTAAATACCACTGGACAACTGTTCGGGTAAAGCACGATGTTTGGTCACTCGGTATCGCGTTTTTAACCATGTATATTTACCGGGATTTTTACAATTATTATCATAAATACCCAAATTACTTTTTTACGAAGGACGGATACGTATCGCCGCTGATACTCGATGTTATAACGCACGATAAACTCAATCAATTATTTACAAAAATGTTATCGTCAGATTGTATTCCAATCAACGAGGTATGCAATTTATTACAAGAACTGACAACGTCATTTTAATATAAATACAGTTTTTTATTCTATATTCTTTGTTCCAATTTCCGGCGTTATTGTCACTTCTTTTTGTGTAGAGTTGTATTCGGATGCAGCAGCCGTTGTTGATGAAGCAGATATCATCGACGTTTCTAATTCCGTGAGGGCAGCGGCGGCTACGACTGTTGGTGAAACAATCGAATTTTCTGTATACACCGAGTGTGTCGCGTTCGATACATGGTCGGTCATCGCATTCATTATACTATATGGATTACTGCTGGTTCCTCGTAATGATTTGGGTAAATACTGTTCATCGATTGAGGGTGAATATTCTGGAGCATGAGATACAGATGCGGATACGGATGCATCTACATCACCACTTGTACTATTGACGAGGGTCGTTTCTTGAAATTGATTTTTGATGAATGCCCGTTTTTCAAGAGTGTCGCGCTTGGTATTCATATTTTGAAGTACATTCATGAACAATTGAGGCGCAATCGAAATTGTATTCATATGTGTGCGATATTTGAAAGAACATACACTTGTTTCAGGAACAATAAACTGGATACTATACCACCAATATGCAGGAATAAACATCACCATTCCCTGAAACAATTCGACTTCGAGAGTTTTGATTTTATCAAAATCGTCCTGATATTCTGACTGAACCTTCCATGGATTCACCGGTGTTCTAAATTCGAGTATATCATAATCGTTAATCGGGTATAAATATCGAGTATCTTTTGGTGGAATTAATAGTATTTTAACACGACCTTGTGTTACAAGGAAGTAATTTCTATAATTTACTTCATATCGAAGAGGTGTAGTCGTACCTATTGATGCCATCATTATATCATACATACATGTACTTACCATATAAGGTCGTAAAAATTCGTCATTCAACTGGAATATCTTTATAAGCCCGGTTTCATCAATAAAGTCGGCATTATGTTCGCTGAAATACTTTGTTTCAGTATCCTTTTTTAAAACCTCATGTGCAATCTTAAAGGTAACCGGGATATATAATACCTGGTCATGTTCTGTACCTTTTTGTTGAATTTTGGTTTTGTCCTGGGTCTGCGATGGTGATGGTGTTTTTGTTACATCGCGAATATGAATATCAAATGCACGATAGCTTGTATGTATTGCTTGATATGATAATTGTGTCAATAATTGTTCGTTGTAAAATTCAAATGTAGTTGGCTGTCGTATATCACATACTTCTTCTAAACGCTGCTTTGACGGTTGTTCTATTTCATATACTTCTAAATCATTACTTCGCTTCAAATGAAAATGGACATGTAAATACAAAAATAATACAATACAAAAAATGAAAATAGAAACAACAAGCATTTGTAAATATGAATACTATTACATGTTCATATTTATACTTCTTTTCTTATACGCGTTTATAATTCACTTACTACGAGACTAATTGGTTCTGGAAAATGAGGCATATCAGAGTATTCTTCGTAGTTCGAGTCTAGACCTTGATAATCAACCTCTTCATGGTGGTATTGAGAATGGCCCTGGTCCTGATGTTGGTCCTGATGTTGGTCCTGGTCCATGTCATATTGTACTTGAACGTTTTCTTGTGAGATTTGTTCATTTCCAGTATGCTCTTCATGATTTGATTTGTCGTCTGTGTTTGGCGGTAGAACATGGTTTTCAAAATCTTGAACTTCTTGAACTTCTTGAACTTCTTGAACTTCTTGAACTTCTTGAACTTCTTGAATATCATTACTACTTTGCAAAGACGGCATTAATACGATTTCAGTCAATTCAGTCTCATATAACCCGTCACCATTCAATCCATCATCTTGGAATACAACTGGTGACTGCGGTTCATTGACGACATTCGAAGACGACTCAGACGGCGCAGACGATGCGCTATTTTGTTGATTCAAAAGTCGAAAAAGCATCGTATTTATTTCATTCATCATCTGTTGCTGTGAATGGAGTAATCCACGAAGTTCTTGATTTTCTTTGATAATAGGCTCAATCTTCATAATCACTTCCGATAGATTAGTATCATTCACAATCTTATCTACGATCCCCTCTACGAACTCACGACTATTGGTTAAATCGTTCATCACGACTTCCATTAATAGTTCGGCATCTTCTTCTTCTTCTTCTTCTTCTTCTTCTGGGGCTTGTTCTTTGGACGGTTGTTGTGCCGTTGCTTGTCCATTTCCAGATTTTTTATCGTTTGTTTCTTCTTTAATCGATTGCACTCGTTCACTCTTAGTAGTTACTATTGAATGTAAATAATCCAGTTGTTCAAGCATGTCCTTAATAATTATATGATGCTCTTCAAGTTTTTCATCATGAGATTTCAATATAACGATAGGAGGAGGAATTACACCAGTTTCCGTTATCATACTTATAAATGGCGATAACCTTGTATCATGTGATGATGACTGCATGTGGTCTGGGTTCTGAATAGGTTTTATAGGCACAGGCTCCTCCAGTTTTTTATATTTAGGGTTCTTACGAGGAATACCTTTCTCATAAATAAACTCCGGCTCGCTATTATTCGTTTGAGTGTTAATGTGTCTTTGTGATGCTAACGCCTGTTGTTCTTTCTGATTTTTTTGTTCCATAATTTCCATCTGTTGAGCAATCAACGTCTTTTGTTTAAGAATTTGGGCTTGGACTTCATTTTGTTTTTGAAGAATCCTCAATTTATCCGCTGGTATCGACGACCCTTGAGTTTGTATAAGTTTTGTACGGTCGGCTATCTGTTTTTTAATAAGTTCTATGTTTTCATATATATTATATGGAACGTTTGGTAATAATTCTTTTGGAAATACAAATCCGGGTGCTTGTCCTGCAGAAGAATATGGCGTTTGATTCATTATTCCCTGCAGTGATTGTTTCGACGACCCCCCTCCATAATAAGACCCACCGGGAGGTACTATAGTATTGGCATTAGTATTGGTATTGGTATTGATATTCCCGGGCATCTGTGAAGATGATGCACGTCGCTTTCTTGCTGCTGATAATGCTGCGCTTCCACTCATTCGACTGTTTGTTTATGCGTATGCGGGATGCGTATGAAAGATTATAAAATGTATTAACACATTAATTCTATATTATTTTCGCATTTTCATCTTCAACGAATCGTAACTTTGATAATTCAAAACGCGAAAATCTTCAAATGTATAATCGTTAATATCATCTCTCAAAACAGATATTTCAACACAAGGAAACGCAAATGGACGACGCAATAATTGCGTTGTAAGAACTTCGACGTGGTCGTCGTAAATATGCGCATTTCCTAAATGATATACAAACTCATGCGCGACTAATCCACAATGCTTCGCCAGCAAATGTGTCAAAAAACTGTATGACGCTATATTGAATGGCACACCTAAACCTACATCACCACTTCGCTGGTATAAAGCACATGAAAGTCTGTTCATGTTATCAACATTAAATTGACAAAGAATATGACACGGTGGAAGTGCCATTTCATTAAGCTGACACGGGTTCCAGGCTGACATAATCAATCTCCTCGAAAATCTATCGGTGGGGTGCTTCAAGCATCGAATAATCTCCGCCAATTGGTCGACGCCTTTACCTGTATAATCCGTCCCATAATCCTTATATTCGGCGTTGAAATGCCTCCACTGATGGCCATAAATTGGACCTAAATCCCCATCTGCATAATGCGACAATCCACGCGATTCAAGAAAATCTCGTGATGCGTTATCATCCCAAATGCGAACACCCACATCATTTAACAATCTATTATCGGTGTTTCCTTGAATGAACCAAAGTAGTTCTTTAAGACACGTTTTCCACGCCATTTGTTTCGTAGTAAGTATCGGAATACGTCCTTGTTCTAATGAGAACACCATACCCGCCCCAAAAATAGAAAATGTACTCCCATTTCGACTAATATGCTCATGCCTTTCTTCCAAAATATCGTGAATAAGATTTAGGTACTGATATTCGTCATGTGGAATAATAACTACAGGTGATTGTGGAATATGAGTTTCCTCGTCGGCTATACTTACCAGTTCGTTCTTCCCGTCATCTTTATTATGTTCAACTCGATACTGCGGGATACGATTGACACGTGCAAAACGACGAAGCATCTGATATTCGGATGAATGAACGGATATAGAAGAATACTCACGTTGTGTTTAATTCCGTTATTCATAGAATAACGGATTTCCATTCTATGAATTCAGAATTTCCATCCTATAAATAATATTTAACTATGTATATACATATTCATCGATGGAGGCGTTTGAAGAAACTGTAAAAGAAGGGTCAAAGCGTGGAAGTACCTTTGTGGATCATGTTTTTCGTTTGGATGAACAGCAACAGGGGGTTTTATTGAATATTGTTCAATATACGATTATCGGGTTTGTCCCCATCCTCGTTATGTTGTATTTAGTTCGCACCTATGTTCCCGAACCCGACGACCACAAGGCGACCTTAATGATTTTAGTGGAAATCATTGGCCAAATCCTATTTATGTTCGTGTTTATCTACTTCATCCATAGGTTGATTACATATATTCCTACTTACTCTGGATACAGATACAGCGAGTTCAACTTCACAACTACAATTTTAGGAATATTGATGATTCTCTTGAGTATTAAAACGAAGCTGGGCGAGAAAGTCCAGATTATTGTTGAGCGCACGATTGAACTCCTTGGCGGTGAGACGAGCTACAACGGCACAGTCGGTGCTACGGGTGGTGCAGCACCGGGTGGAAGCGGTGCAGTTCGTATCACACAGCCTTTATCTCAGCCTTACGCGGGCGGTGTTCCCGGTGGAATGGTTGGTGGCGGAATGGCACCACCTAACCCCGTCCTGACCACCAGTCGTAATACCGGAACGGCGGATTATGGTCTCTCGCAGGCATCGCAGCAGCAGCAACATTTCAACAGCACTTATGCACAAAATGTCGGCGGCGGTATGCCCGGTGGGATGATGTCGTTTGAGCCTATGGCAGCGAATGAAGCTATCGGGTCGAAGTTTTAGATCGACGGTAATGTGCGCGTATCATATAAACATACACTAATTCATGTATGTTTATACCTTACTATGATTTCATGATTAGACCAGGATTACAAAATAATACTCTTTACGTATCAGTGGTTATTTTATCAAAATACTTCGTAGATTCAGATATTCTTACGGTTTCATTTCTACCCGCTAAATGAAATATATATGTTTTTGATTGTTTATCGTAATTATAAAAATGTTGTAAATCACCATATCTTAATTTCACGCAATTTTCTATAATGCCCAATACGTTGTTATTCATCATACCAATCAATACTCCCTGGTCCCACCAAAGTGGATGTGGGTTATTATTATATAATTCTTCATCGTATAGCCATTTGTTCAAAAAATCTATACTATATTGACTATTTTTAACAATCATTATTCCAGTGTTAACATTATCACTATTGACATCTTTACTAAAAATAAAATTTACATCTTTATTGTCACTTATAACATCAAGTATATTGTTTGCGTCATAATAAAAAAAGGCATCAGCATCTACCCAAATTAAATAATCGAAGTTTGAAATATTATCAAGTAATAACGGTAGCCTTTCCCATGCCGAATGTCTATTCGGTAATTTTTTGTCGTTTGATACAACAAGTTGTAAATTATATTTATCGCAATACTTCTTATTTATTTTGTAATTTATTTCACTATAGTTTTTTATTGCATCATCATAAAACATACATATTCCAACTTTCATACTATCTAATCCGTATATAAACTATTATACTACATTTATTTATTACTGTTATGCATACTGTATTCGGTGCTGTAATCACTGTTCGATAAACGTCGCTCCTAATACTATATAATCTTACGTGGGCCATCATTGATTCGTTAAGGACCGGATATTCAAAATCATGATGTTCAAACGGGATGCAATCGTTTGTTCAACTCATTTTCTGGCCATTTTTCACGGCTTGAAAATGAATACTCGAGAGAAATAAATAAATAAGATAAATATCAACCCAGTATTATCAAAAAGTAGCAAAGCTGCTACTTTCCAATAAATGTCCAAATCGCCATTGTCGCCGGAGACTTTTAAACACGAAAATATGCGATTTTTGAAAGTTATGCTCACAAATGTTTTTTCTAAATAAAAAGTTGTGACTGTAAATTTTTCATGCACCATCGCTGGCCATCGACGACCGGTCCATTTTTGGACATTTATTTGGACATTGCTACTTTTGGTGATATTCCTACTTTTGCACAGGACCACCCCATAATTTAGACCTAATGATAAATATATAGAAAATAACCAGAGCATAATACCGACAGGTGATATTTATCACCGTTTTAATAATGCGTATTGTTTGTTGTGAGATGTGTGACCAGTATAAGTGTGTAAAATGTAATTATGAACAATATTTTCTGACTGAAAACCAAAGATCACCAAAATCATAAATGTCCATTTTTAGGGGCTATCCACCATCGGCGTTGCACCGCCAACCACGCTTGTGGGGAGGGGGGGGGGCTTCGCTCCC
>Ga0247722_10002166_pt1 | contig 10336 bp, 5 predicted proteins | sample MSEWelMarce3H_FC_FD_189094 | JGI IMG/M metagenome (GOLD analysis project Ga0247722, IMG submission 189094) | Subsurface sediment microbial communities from gas well in West Virginia, United States - MSEEL Well Study Marcellus 3H_FC | ecosystem: Environmental > Terrestrial > Deep subsurface >...
CCATATCTTGTTTGCCGAATTGGATATTACACCCGATTTATGGTTTTTTGACTGCCATTTTATTAGTGACCCTGTCATGCCTGGTTGTTTGGGTTTGGATGCTATGTGGCAATTATTAGGTTTTTATTTGGGTTGGCGTGGCAATCCCGGTCGTGGTCGGGCGTTGGGTGTAGGCGAAGTTAAATTTGTTGGCCAAGTTTTACCAACGCACAGCAAATTAACTTATGAACTGCAAATGCGCCGCGTGATTGAGCGTAAATTAGTCATGGGCATTGCTGATGGTCGGGTATTGGTAGATGGCCGTGAGATTTATACGGCTCTTGATTTAAAGTGCGGTTTATTTACCACCACTGATAACTTTTAATACAAAATCAGCTTATGTTAAGTACCGCTTAAGTTTTACAGGCCATACTCGTTGCCCTACACAGGACTTACGCATTTTACTGAAATTAGCGCGTTTTCACCCCCCTCAGTCCCCCCTTAATAAGGGGGGATGCCGAAGGCAGGGGGGTAAATGTGAACAAATAAGCGATAACCGCGTAAGTCTTATACATTGAGGATTCATATATGCGTAGAGTTGTTGTGACAGGATTAGGGATTGTCTCATGTATTGGCAACGATGCCGCCACCGTTAGTCATCATTTAAAACACAGTATTTCTGGCCTAAAAACAAATGCCACTTATGCCGAAATGGGCTTTAAAAGCCAAGTCAGTGGCGCACCTGATATTGACTTGGATAGCTTAATTGACCGCAAAGCGCGCCGCTTTATGGGTGATGCGGCAGCTTATGCCTATGTTGCCATGCAAAACGCCATCACTGATGCAGGTTTAACGAAGGAACAAGTCGCCAAAAATCCGCGTGTGGGGGTGATTGCTGGCTCAGGCGGCGCATCAACAGCTAATGTTCTACTAGCGGTTGATATTGCGCGTGAAAAAGGTATTAAACGTATTGGCCCGTATATGGTGCCACGCACCATGACCAGTACCGTAGTTGCGTCATTAGCCACGGCTTTTGAAATTTATGGCGTTAATTATGCCATTTCTTCGGCCTGTGCAACCTCTGCGCATTGTATTGGTACGGCGATGGAACAAATTCAACTCGGCAAACAAGATATGGTGTTTGCGGGTGGTGGCGAAGAAGAACATTGGAGCTTGTCGTGTTTATTTGATGCCATGGGAGCGATGTCGAGTCGTTATAACACATCACCTGAATCGGCTTCTCGGCCATTTTCGGCTGACCGTGATGGTTTTGTCATTGCGGGTGGTGGTGGTATTTTAGTGTTAGAAGAATATGAACACGCGATACAACGTGGTGCAAAAATTTATGCTGAATTAGTCGGTTATGCAGCCACTTCTGATGGTTATGACATGGTTGCACCCAGTGGTGATGGCGCAACACGTTGTATGCAAATTGCCCTAGAAATGGCGCAAAGCTCTGTTGATTATATCAATGCTCACGGCACGGCAACGCCCACAGGCGACTCGGCGGAATTAAAGGCAATTCAACGCGTATTTGGCGATAAAGTCCCCTATATTAGTTCAACCAAAGCCCTAACAGGTCACTCTTTGGGGGCAGCAGGTGTACAAGAAGCGATTTATTGCTTGTTGATGATGCAAGAAGACTTTATTGCTGGCTCTGCCCATATTGCTGATTTAGACCCTGCTGCGGAAGGCTTACCTGTATTGCGTGAGACTTTAGTTAACCATCCTATTAATACAGCCATGTCTAATAGCTTTGGTTTTGGCGGTACAAATGCCAGTTTGGTGTTTAAAAAGTTGGTTTAATAAACAGGCGCAAGGATTGCGCTCTACCTCACCTCAAACACCGCCAATGTATCGCCTTTATCATCCAATAAATACAAATGATTGCCTTCAATACGCCATGCACGCGTATCATTTAAGGCTTCAATAAATAACGCTTCTTGGACAATGCCACCACTGGGGCAAAAAATCTTGGTACTGGCAATCTCGCTCATTCTTAAAATAGAGCCTTGCACTTTATAATTGCCCATCAAACGATTACAGCCTGTACTACCTTTAATGCGTAAATTAAGCGATTGAAAGTTTAAAAATGCGCCATCTTGAATTTGATTTGCATTAACAGTGCGAGTTAAGGCCACCAATTGCCATATTGCATCTTCTAAAGCCAAGAGTTTTTTACTACTCAAAATCACCTGATCGGGGATTTCGCTCGTTGTAGAAGGAGGATTTTTAGGCACAAAACGTGGGTCTGGTGTTGATGTGGTACTACACGCCACAATGACGGGTAACATCACCATCAAACTCGTTAAATTTTTAAACACAATGCGTATCCTCGGTGGAAGCAAACTCCTGAGCTATCCAATAACCCAACACGGCTGCTAATTGCTGATTGATATAGAGTAATGGAATCCGCTCCCGTTGCCATGTGGGAACGCCTTCGGCTTGTAACAGTTTTTTTAAATCATGGTGATGTTGTCGTCCTACAGGGCGAATTTTTTCACCCCCCTGCCGATAAGCGATACTAATTTGACCATTTTGCCAATATTGCGGTGCAATGCCCTGCTGCACTTGACTTGGCTCAAGTATTTGCCCAGTTGACAAAAGCAGTGGCTGTTGTTTGTTATGCCACATCACGGATATTTTTTTATCAAAAGCCAATAAGGGTCGCATGGCAAATAAACACTGACGATAGCGGCGTACTTCCACTGTTGGCCAATAATACAACGGTTGTGCATCGTCTTTGGCCAAACAGACTTCTGACCATAATTTGACTAACCGTTGATGTTCGGGCAAATTTAAGCCTAATTGTTGCAACCAATAACGTATGACATTATGTCGTCTGGCTTCGGATAACTCGGCAAGTCGAGAGATATTCAGTGAATCGCATTTATCTTGTACTTCTTGATAATCTATGGCGGCTAAGGTCTGTAACAACTCATCCGCCTCACGCATCCGTTGACTGGTATCTGCTAACTGTTGACTAACAGACGGCCAACGTTGTTGTAAGACAGGCACAATGTGATGACGCAAATAATTTCGGCCTAGACTGTCATCGGTATTGGAGTCATCCTCTACCCACACTAATTGACGCTGTTGGGCATAAGCGAGAATTTGCGCTTTAGCGATGCTTAATAATGGCCGCCATGCCTGAATATTTAATTGATTAAACGGGACAGGGCTAATCATCCCCATAGCCCCTAAACCTTTAACGCCTGCACCACGCAACAAACGTAATAAAAAAGTTTCGGCTTGGTCTTGTTGATGATGCGCCAAAAACAACACATCACCCATGATTAACTCTTGGTTAATCGCCTGATAGCGTGCTTGGCGAGCAGCATCTTCCAAACTTGCTTGTTGCTGATTAACTTGCACACGTTTAATCACATAGTCGATTTGATAATGTTGAGCCGTTTGTTGCACATGATTTGCCCAATCATCGGCATATTGGCTCAAACCATGATGAACATGAATCACTTTGATGGGACGTTGGTGAAAGTGCTGTAGTGCGACCAACACATCAAGTAACACATGCGAGTCAACACCTCCACTATAGGCAACAACGAGACGCTGATGGTGTAGGCTCAGATGTTGTTGAAGAAAGTATTTAACGGTCGTGAGCGGCATAAATTTAAATTACAACACACCATAACTCATAATTCGCTCTAAACGGCGTTGGCATAACGTTGCTTCATCCAAACCGCGCAAACGCTTGAGTTGTTTAGATAATGTTTTACGCAAGGTATCAGCCATTAACACAGGGTCACGATGCGCGCCACCTAAAGGCTCTGACACCAGCTCATCTACAAAACCTAATTGTTGCAAACGCGGCGCGGTTAACCCCATTGCCTCGGCTGCTGCCCCTGCTTTGTCAGGCGTTTTCCACAAAATAGCCGCACACCCTTCGGGAGAAATGACCGAATAAACGCTATATTGCAACATCACTAGCACATCACCCACCCCAATCGCTAATGCGCCACCTGAGCCACCCTCACCAATCACCGTACAAATCACAGGTACTTTTAAGCGTGACATCACCGCCAAATTGCGCGCAATTGCTTCACTTTGACCACGTTCTTCGGCTTCAATGCCTGGATACGCACCCGGTGTATCAATAAAAGTAAATATCGGTAATTTAAAGCGTTCAGCCATTTCCATTAAACGTAAGGCTTTACGATACCCTTCAGGATTGGGCATACCAAAATTACGCCGTCCGCGCTCTTTGGTATCACGACCTTTTTGGTGACCAATCACCATCACAGGCTCACCTTGAAAGCGCGCTAAACCGCCCACAATCGCCGCATCATCTTTAAACACGCGGTCGCCATGCAATTCATCAAAATCGGTAAAAATTTGTTCTATATAATCTAAGGTATAAGGACGTTTAGGATGACGGGCTAACTGTGTCACTTGGGCAGCATTGAGTGTGGCAAAAATTTGTTCGGTCATGGCCAAACTTTTTTGTTCCAAACGTCTAATTTCATCACCTAATTGCAAGCTGCTATTGCTGTTAGCTAAGGCTTGCAGCCCTTGTATTTGACCTTCTAATTCGGCAATCGGTTGTTCAAAATCCAAATAATTAGGGTTCATCTATTCTCTTCCGTTATACACTAAACGTACTGCTTGCGTACCATACACTTGTTTGAGGCGTTTGATTAAATCATCATGTGGATAAATACGCCAATTATCACCGCACTGTAACACGGCTGTCGCTTGGCTATGTTGACAGCGTAATAAAATATTGACGCTTTTTTGGCCATTTGTCGGTAAAAAGCGCAAAAAAAGCTGTTTTAAGTCATTTGTCGCACTCACCGACCAAGCTGCAACGCTCAAACTCAATTCAATACCACGAATCGCATTAAGACGTGCATCAAGCAGAGAATAGACTTTTTTGGCAGTGACGCGTAAACCGCCTTTAAAATCATCGGGGCTGACTTCGGCATCGACAATAATCACATTATCAACTACCAACAAATGTTTAACCTGTTCGTACAATTCACCAAAGACACTGGCTTCGGTTCGGCCACTGCGGTCATCTAATTGCACAATAGCGCGTGTGCCGCGAGGCCCTTTAAAAATGCGTACGTCCATGATTAAACCCGTCATGGTAATACTTTGACCGCGCTTGGTTGGCTGTAAATCACATAACTTACAAGCAATGTGGCGTTTTAATTCGTCATAATATTGGTCTATGGGATGACCTGTTAAATAAAGACCCAGTGTATCTTTTTCGCCTTGTAAACGCTCATCATCAGTCCATACCAAAGCCGAAACATATTGATTATTGGGCGTGGCTTCGACCACTTCACCAAACAAGTCCATCATGCCTGCATTTTGATTACGATTTTGTTGCTCCGCGGCCTTAACCGCTTCGCTGAGCGTTGCCATAATCGAGGCGCGATGCACCCCACTCATGGTATCCATCGCTCCCGACCTAATTAATGCTTCAAGGGTGCGTTTATTGGCTTTGCGTAAATCAATGCGCCGACAAAAATCAAAAATATCATTAAAAGTGCGTTCTTGACGTGCCTCAATAATCGACTCAATTGGCCCTTCGCCTACCCCTTTAATCGCTCCCAAACCATAGACTATTTTTTCGTTGAGTGGCACAAATTTATAATTAGAATGATTGACATCAGGCGAGACAATGGGAATGCCCATGCTGCGGCATTCTTCAATAAAAGTCACCACATTGTCGGTGTTGTGCATCTCGGCAGATAATACCGCCGCCATAAATTCAGCAGGGTAATGATGTTTGAGCCAAGCGGTTTGATACGAGACTAAAGCATAAGCCGCCGAGTGTGACTTGTTAAAACCATAACCCGCAAACTTTTCCATTAAATCAAAAATATGGCCTGCTAACTCGGCATCAATGCCTTGCTCTTTAGCCCCTGCCATAAACTTAACCCGTTCTTTGGCCATTTCTTCGGGTTTCTTTTTACCCATTGCCCGACGCAACATATCCGCACCACCGAGCGAATAGCCTGCCATTTCTTGAGCAATTTGCATCACTTGTTCTTGATAGACAATCACGCCATAAGTGGGTTTTAAAATCGGCTCTAAACACACATGTTGATGTTTTTCATCAGGATAGGCAACTTTGGCACGACCATGTTTACGATTACAAAAGTCATCAACCATACCCGATTCCAATGGGCCAGGTCGATACAAAGCTACCAAAGCAATAATGTCTTCAAAACAGGATGGCTTGAGCTTTTTTAACAGCTCTTTCATGCCACGCGATTCCAATTGGAAAACAGCCGTAGTACGCCCCTCTTGTAACAATTGATAGGTAGCGGCATCATTCAGGGGAATATCGTTGATGTCTAAAGGCGGTTGGCCAAGTGCTTGGCGTTTGGCGTTAATGTTGACCAAGGCCCAATCAATAATGGTTAAAGTACGCAAACCCAAAAAGTCAAACTTAACCAAACCTACGGCTTCAACATCGTCTTTATCAAGTTGGCTAACCCATTTACCGTCTTCATCACAATATACGGCGGTAAAATCGGTGAGCTTACCAGGTGCAATTAACACCCCGCCTGCATGTTTACCCACACCACGGGTAATCCCTTCGAGTTTAAGTGCCATTTCCCAAATTTCATTGGCATCTTCATAATCGCGTTCGGTAGGATTACTCAATAAATCATTGAGTTGTGCTTCTTCTTTACGCGCTTCTTCAAGTGAAATGCCCGGTGTTTTGGGAATAAGTTTAGAAATCCTATCGGCCAAACCATAAGATTTACTTTGTACTCGTGCGACATCACGCACCACCGCTTTAGCGGCCATCGTGCCAAAGGTGATAATTTGCGAAACCGCTTCGCGGCCATAATGATTAGCCACATAATCAATCACGCGGTCACGGCCTTCCATACAAAAATCAATATCAAAGTCGGGCATAGATACCCGCTCAGGATTAAGGAAGCGTTCAAACAATAAATCGTATTTGAGGGGGTCTAAGTCGGTAATTTTGAGCGAATACGCCACCAAAGAACCTGCCCCCGAACCACGTCCCGGCCCAACAGGAACACCGTTATTTTTTGCCCACGCAATAAAATCCATCACAATCAAAAAGTAACCAGGAAAACCCATTTGATTGATAATTTTTAATTCAAAATCTAAACGGTCGTGATAAATCTTGTATTGTTCTTCGTAATCTGACTGATTTTTATCTAATAATGTCAATAAACGTTCTTCTAAACCATCACGCGAGACTTTGACAAAAAACTCGGCCATCGTCATACCATCAGGAATCGGATAGTTGGGCAAAAAACTCTTACCTAAACGTAAACCCACCGAACAACGCTTGGCTATTTCCAGTGTATTTTCAATCGCTTCTGGAATATCACTAAACAATTCAGCCATTTGTGCAGGTGTTTTAAGATATTGTTCGGGACTATAATCACGCGGACGTTTTGGGTCGCCCAACACATAACCTTGTGATACACACACCCGTACTTCGTGGGCTTCAAAATCGTCAGGACTTAAAAAGCGCACATCATTGGTGGCTACGACAGGACAATCACATTGGCCGGCCAAATCCACCGCCGCATGCACAAATGCTTCGTCTCCTGCACGACTAGTACGTTGTAATTCTAAATAGACACGGTCATTAAAAACCTGCATCCATTGTTTAAGGGCAGGCACCGCCAACGAGCTATCTGCACCCAATAACAACGCACCGAGTTGACTGTTTTTACCCAATAATACAATCAAACCGTCATGGTTATCATTTAACCATTGCCGTTGTACAACCGCTTTACCTAAGGTTTGACCCGCAATAAAACTCTGTGAAATCACCTCGATTAAATTAAAATAGCCTTTTTCATTCATGGCTAAAGCCGTGACAATGTAGTGCTGACCATTATCTTCGGCCACCCACAAATCTGCACCAAAAATAGGTTTAACACCTTTGGCTTGCGCTGCTTTATAAAACTTAACTAAGCCGTATAAGTTGCTCAAATCGGTCAACGCTAAAGCGGGCATCTGTGCTTTTTGACAGGCTTTGACCGCATCACCCACACGCACCAACGAATCAATCAGCGAAAACTCGCTATGTAGGCGTAAGTGAACAAAACTCATGGGCAAACCTCAATACAAACTGTCTTTTTTTGGAGGTCGATAATAGCATTTTTACCATTAAGAGGGGTAATACCTCTATTGGCAAAAGGGACTGGAGGGTAAATTTTGTCAGTTAATAAATACATAGGTCTTAACTTGGCAAACCGACTAACAAAATCGTCAAATACAATTATTTTTTACAATCTTCAAAATAATTCACACTTTTGTAAAAATTGCCTATATAATTCGCCCCGCGCAAAAAGCGCAATAGAGCCTCGCCTCCAATCTAGTTTCATCTTATCTTAGGGCTTATACCTAGCCCCACACGCTACCCGTTATGTTGTTTGCAACAACAACGGCTTGATTGATTGGCGCGAAGCCTGAGTGGCTAAACCACCTTAGGATTTTTGTTATTGAGAGTTTTTCTAATTTAGAATTTACGCGCTCATTGTGATGCAATGCGTAAGTCCTGAACTCTCTGTGTGTACTGTTATCGTCTTTAGACTTTAATCCACTATCAAAACAAAACCCCTCCTAGCTAATTAGCCTTACTGCCCGAAAATCGGGTTATCTCTCGTTATAGAAGTTATTAACATGACCAATGCTCATGATGTATTGCCTTTGTCCACGTCTGCCCCTGCTAATTCCGAAATTATCATCGAAAATGAATTTGCTGCGCTCGGCTTGCACCCTTCTTTAGTTAAAGCCCTTGATGATTTAAACTATAAAAAAGCAACACCTGTACAGGCACAAGCCATTCCTGCCTTTTTAGCAGGTCGTGACTTATTAGTTTCTAGCCAAACAGGTTCGGGCAAAACTGCCGCCTTTATGTTGCCTGCTTTGCAATTGATTTCGCAAAAACCCTTACCCGAAGCCGATAACACACCTCGCGTTAAAGGTCGCCGTCCACGTCCTGCCCCTGCTCGTCCACATTTGGTGGTTTTAACCCCAACCCGTGAATTGGCACAACAAGTGACTGCGGCAACCACTCAATTTGACAAATACTTACGCCGCACCATTTGTGGCAGTATTGTGGGTGGTATGCCTTACCCACGCCAGCTCGAAATGTTAGCCAAAATGCCTGATATTTTGGTAGCTACACCAGGCCGTTTATTAGACCACATGAATTCTGGTCGTATTGATTTAAGCGAATTGTCAATGTTGGTATTTGACGAAGCTGACCGTATGTTAGATATGGGCTTTTCGGAAGATATTGATGCGATTGTTAGTCAAACGCCTAGCACCCGTCAAACATTGATGTTTTCGGCCACTTTAGATGGTCGTACTGGCGAATTAGCGGCTGATATGTTGCGTGACCCTGTGCGTGTAGCCATTGCTCAAGAGCAAATGGATTACAAACGTATTGAGCAACGTGTTCATTATGTAGACGATGTAGCACATAAAGAGCGTGTTTTAGACCATTTGTTGGCCAATGAAGATTTGCAACAAATGATTATTTTTACCGCCACTAAAGCCGAAGCCGATATTTTGGCCGATGATTTAAGCGAAAAAGGTTATGCCGCCAGTGCTTTACATGGCGACATGAAACAAACCATGCGTAACCGTACTTTACAAGGTTTACGTCGTGGCGAAATTAAAGTATTAGTCGCTACCGATGTCGCGGCGCGTGGTATTGATGTCCCCAACATTTCCCACGTTGTCAACTATGGCTTGCCAAAACATGGCGAAGACTATATTCACCGTATTGGTCGTACAGGTCGTGCAGGTCGTAGCGGTGTCGCTATTAACCTCGTACAACACGGTGACCGTTTTAAATGGCAACGTATTGAGCGTTTGTTACCTGTTCGAGTTGAAGTGCTAGAGATTGAAGGCTTAGAACCACAACGCGCGCCCAAGCCGCGTATAGGTGCTGGCCGTGATGGTGGTGGTGCAAACCGTAGTAAAGACCGTTGGAGCAATGACCGCAAAGACCGTAACTCGTCTGCTGCGCCACGCCGTGACAGCCGTATTAACGACCGTGGTTTCCGCCAAGACAATGACCGTTTTGCTGCACCACGCAATGACGCACCACGTCACAACGATGCACCACGTTTTGAACAACGCACACCGCGCACCGAGCGTTTTGATACTGCGCCCGTTGTAGAACGTCCTGCTTTTAACCGTGACGAGCCACGCCGCGAATTTCGTGATGCTGCACCACGTCCAGCGCGCCGTTTTGACAATGCGCCTTACGAAGCTGACCGCCCACGCCGTCAAGCTGCTCCTGTGCGTACAGGCGGTCGTGATGATGCGGCGCGTGAATTTAACGCCCGTGAATTTCCTGCGCGTGATTTAGTAG
>Ga0247722_10002167_pt1 | contig 10334 bp, 6 predicted proteins | sample MSEWelMarce3H_FC_FD_189094 | JGI IMG/M metagenome (GOLD analysis project Ga0247722, IMG submission 189094) | Subsurface sediment microbial communities from gas well in West Virginia, United States - MSEEL Well Study Marcellus 3H_FC | ecosystem: Environmental > Terrestrial > Deep subsurface >...
CTTTTATAGGTGTAAAGAAAGAGAATCTTAAAGAATTCAACGACTTTATTATTAAGAAAAATAGCATAGGCATGTATAGCACGTTTGTGTTTATACTAGCCGCGATTTACCATTTATTTTTGGGCGACTATTCCGATAGTTTTTTATACTTTTTGACTTCATTAGTGATGATGTCCAGTTTGTTTACAAACAATATTAAATATTTGTATGGTTTCAAATTTGTTACTTTAACAATTATCAATATAATAATACTAACTGTATGTCTTTTTTTTAAGAAAAACGAACTTTATATTTTCATTTTCTTTATTATGATTTACACCATAAATATATTATATTCCTTAAAAAATTATTTATACATTATATTTCTAACGATTCAATCATTAGTTTTTATATTTTTAGTGCATTATAAAGAACATATTATCAATGAATCTCCCGTCCTTGATAACAATGTGTTTTCTAATTTTATCTTCTTTTTGTTGCTTTTTCTGGGTATTAATGGAATTTCATCTTATATTAATTATTACAAAGACCGAAAATATCTAAAAAATAAAGCGAAACTTTTTAAAAGTAACAAATCTATAAAAAACCTAAACGAGGAAATCGAACAACTAAATATTGCTGCGTTACACTCTTTAAAAACACCAATTTATGTTGCAAATGATTTTGTAAAAAAATTACATCATAATTGTATTAATGATATTCATACTGAAAACCAACATGAATATGAACAATTAATCAAAAACAGCATCACTTTATCAAGGATGTATATTGAAAATTTAACAACTTTTACCCGAATTATTACGGAAACTCATACGAAAACACCTTTTAATTTATTAGATAAGATTTCATTTGTTGCCAACGTAGTTTCCAAAAAATTTAAAGATGTTGATATCAAAATAAACAATGCCGATATTAATGTGAAAGCGAATGATTTCTGTTTTATTATTGTTATCGAAAATTTATTAAATAATGGCTTAAAATATAATATCAATTCCAAAAAAAAATGTGAAATAATTGTAACAAAAAAAGAATTTGAAGTACATATATTAATAACAGACAATGGAATTGGAATAGATGAAATTTATTTTGATAGAATTTTTTCTCCTTTTGTTAGAATCGAAAGAGGTTTAGAAATAGATGGAACGGGACTGGGTTTATCTAGTGTTAAAATGGCAGCGAATAAAATGAATGGAAATGTTCGGGTATTGTCATCAAATCAATATGGAACTACTTTTGAATTTACTTTTAAATACGTATAATTATGATTAAAGTTGTATTTGTTGAAGACAATATGGTTTTTCACAAAGGATTAAAATTGGTACTACAAAATTCAACGGAAATTGATTTAGTAGGAATGTATAGTACCGCAGAATCATTGATTAATGATTTTGAGTTTATCACACCTGATGTGGTAATTATGGATATTGATTTGCCAGGTATGAATGGAATTGAGGCTATTTCAATACTCAAAAAGCAGAATTTATCTACTAAATTTTTGGTATTAACCGTTCATGAAAATGAAAATTTAATTCAAGCCCTAAAATCGGGTGCTGATGGTTATCTCGTAAAGAAAAATTCATTTGATTATCTTGAACTAGAAATCATTAATTTATACAAAGGTGGTTTCCCAATTACACCCAATATTATTGACGAATTTAAAAATTATTTCCAAAATAGTAGCAACCAAAAAAATAATAAAAGTAAAATTTTAGAACAACTTACTGAAAAAGAACAACACGTTTTAGAATTAATTTCAGAGGGTTATTTGAATAAAGAAATAGCCGATAAAATCAATTTATCGCTAGATTCTATTAAAAAAATCACGCAACATTTGTACGAGAAACTTGAAGTTAGAAACAGAAGTGAAGCTGTAAATAAATACCTCTCTTTCAAAGATTAAGGAGTGGTTGCACTTACTTGAAGCACTTTTCCGTTGTAAAATTTGTTTCCATTTAAAGCAAAATCAACTATATAATTTGCCATTTCTTTAGGCGAAATCGAAGCATTATATCCAGGAAATGCTTCTTGCAACATTTCTGTGTTTACTGCTCCAAGTGCTAAAACATTAAATGAAAATCCGTGTTCTTTATATTCTTCGGCAAGTAATTCTGATAATGTAATTACAGCTCCTTTGCTTGAACTATAGGCAGCTAATCCCGCGAATTTCATACTTCCTTGAATGCCTCCCATTGAACTTATCGTTACCACATGACTCCCTTTAACCATGAAAGGTATACAAATTTGAGTTAAAGCAGCAACTCCAAAAACATTCACTTGATAGACTTTCAAGAAATCTTCATTTGCCAACTCCATAAAAGGTTTGTTTACCAATAATCCCGCATTATGAATTAAAACATCGACTTTTTTCCAAGTTTTTTCTATAAAATTTTGTACTTGTTCCAAATCTTTTTCTAATGATAAATCCACTAACAAAGAGGTAATATTCGGATTGCCAAGCAATTGTGTATTAGAAGTCCGAGAAATTGCCAAGACTTGATGTCCTTTTGAAGCAAATTCTAATGCCAATTCAAGACCAATTCCTCTTGAAGTGCCTGTAATTATAATATTTTTCATTTTTTTTCTTAATGATAAAAAAAATCCCGAAACAAATCGGGATTTTCTATAAATAACTTTATTTTTTAAGCCAACATAGTAACTGGATTTTCCATAAACGCTTTTAATGTTTGCAAAAATTTAGCTCCTGTTGCACCATCAACTGTTCTGTGATCGCAAGCTAAAGTTACAGTCATTGTGTTTCCAACAACAATTTGACCATTTTTAACAACTGGTTTTTCAATTATTGCACCAACTGATAAAATCGCAGAATTAGGCTGATTGATAATTGATGTAAAGGACTGAATACCAAACATTCCTAAATTAGAAATGGTAAAAGTACTTCCTTCCATTTCCGATGGTTGTATTTTTTTTGATTTTGCTTTTCCTGCCAAGTCCTTTACATTTGTTCCTATTTGCGTTAAACTCATAAGATCTGTAAATTTCAAAACGGGAACCATTAATCCATCTTCAACAGCTACGGCTACACCAATATTTACGTGGTGATTCAAAACCATTGCATCATCACGCCATTGCGAATTTACTTGTGGATGTTTTTTCAATGCCATCGCACTTGCTTTGATAACCATATCATTAAATGAAACTTTTGTATCTGGCAAACCGTTAATCATATTTCGAGAAGCAATCGCATTATCCATGTCCAACTCAATAGTTAAATAATAATGAGGTGCAGTAAATTTCGATTCCGATAAACGTCTTGCAATCGTTTTTCGCATTTGGGAATTTTTGATTTCCTCTTGAAAAACTTCGCCTGCAGGAACAAAAGGTTGAACTGCTGCAACGCTTTTTACAGCTTCAGCAACCGCTTGAACTGGAGCAGCAATTGGATTAGATTTAAAGTTTTCAATATCACTTTTTACAATTCTACCATTTTCTCCTGAACCTTTAACTTCTGCTAAATTTATTCCTTTATCTTGAGCAATTTTTTTAGCTAATGGCGACGCAAAAATTCTTGAATCAGAAACGTTATTTACTTTATTTTCAACAACTTCTGTTTTTGTTTCCACTTTTGGAGTTTCAGAAATTGGAGTTTCATTTGCACCAACTTTAAAATTAGCTGCAATTCCAGTAACGTCTGTTCCTGCTGGTCCTAAAATTGCTAATATCGCGTCCACTTCAGCTGTTTCACCTTCTTGAACTCCTATATATAATAAAGTTCCCGCATTAAAAGATTCAAACTCCATTGTTGCTTTATCCGTTTCAATTTCAGCTAAAATATCGCCTTCTTTAACGGTATCGCCCACTTTTTTCAACCATGTTGCTACGGTACCTGTTGTCATTGTATCACTCAAACGAGGCATTGTAACTACTTTTACACCAGCCGGAATGGCTTGAGCTATGTTTTCTGTAGCGGGTTTAGTTGCTTCAACTTGTGGTTCTGGTGTATTTGAAACACTATCACCATTTAGTAATGCCGTGAAATCTTCGCCTGCTTTTCCAACTATAGCTAATAAGGAATCAACAGGAGCTGCTTGCCCTTCAGGAATTCCAATATGCAATAATACACCATCATAAAAAGATTCAAATTCCATTGTTGCTTTATCGGTTTCAATTTCAGCTAAAATATCACCTGTTTTGATGGTATCACCTACTTTTTTCAACCAAGTTGCCACAACCCCTTCAGTCATGGTATCACTCAAACGAGGCATTGTTATAATTTGTGCCATAAGAATTATAGTTTATGTGGAATAAATGGATAATTTTCTTGATCATAAACCACGTCATAAAGTTGATTTACTTCAGGAAATGGTGATTCTTCTGCAAATTTTTCACATTCAGCAACTAAATCAGCAACTCTTTGATCGATAATTTCAATTTCTGATTCGGAAGCGTAATTATTTTCTTTAATTATATCCAAAACCTGCGTTATTGGGTCAATTTTTCTATATTCTTCAACTTCTTCTTTCGTTCTATATAATTGAGCATCAGACATAGAATGCCCTCTGTAACGGTATGTTTTCATTTCTAAAAACGTTGGTCCATCGCCTCTTCTTGCCCGTTCAATAGCCTCGTGCATCGCTTCGGCAACTTTTATTGGATTCATTCCATCAACTGGGCCACAAGGCATTTCGTAGCCTAAACCTAATTTCCAAATATCAGTATGATTTGCTGTTCGTTCCACAGAAGTTCCCATTGCATAACCATTATTTTCAACAATAAAAACCACCGGAAGTTTCCAATTCATTGCCATGTTAAAAGCCTCATGCAAAGAACCTTGTCGTGCAGCACCATCTCCAAAATAGGTCAAAGTAACGCCTCCTGTTTCAAAATATTTGTCTGCAAATGCAATTCCAGCACCAACAGGGATTTGAGCCCCCACAATTCCGTGACCGCCATAAAACCCGTGTTCTTTAGAGAAAATATGCATTGACCCCCCCATTCCTTTAGAAGTTCCGGTTACTTTTCCGTATAATTCAGCCATTACTTTTCTAGGATCAACACCCATTCCAATTGGTTGAACGTGATTTCTGTAAGCGGTGATCATTTTATCTTTAGACAAATCCATAGCATGCAAAGCTCCAGCTAAAACCGCTTCTTGCCCATTGTATAAATGCAAAAAACCTCGAACTTTTTGTTGGATATAAACAGCTGCAAGTTTATCTTCAAACTTTCTCCAAAAAAGCATGTCTTCATACCATTTCAGGTAAACTTCTCTTGTAATTGGTTTCATTATTGTTGTTTTTTTAATTAAATTATAAAAATTTGTTCGGTTTTATAATCTTATATTTTATAAAAAGCAAAAATAGTACATAGAAACTGATTGAAAAAATTAAATTCTATGATTTTTTGATTTTTTTTTATTTATTTGATAAATTTATTAACGAAAACGTTATAGGTTGTTTTTATCAAAGAGCAAAGGTAATAAATTTTTTAAAGATTCGGATTTATAAATGTTCCCTTTTGCTCCCATAAAAAAAAGCGTAATAGGCTGTTCCTGCTTGATTTCATACTCAGCTATGGCTTGCCTACAACTTCCACAAGGCGGAATTGGGAGTTCCAAATCTCTGTTTTTTGGTGACGCTGTGATAAACATTTTTAGCATTTTGGCATCTGGATACATGGAACCTGCATAATATATTGCAACTCGTTCCGCACACAAACCCGATGGATAAGCTGCATTTTCTTGGTTTGAACCTTGAACAATGACCTGATTATCTAACAAAATTGCAGCACCAACCGTAAAATTTGAATACGGTGCATACGCTTTTTCCCTTGCAGCAATAGCTTCTTGCATCAATTCGTGTTCGTCTAGCAGCAAATCTTCTTTTGTTAATTCAAAAACGCTCGTTGTAATGGATATTTTCTTCATACCTAATTGGGAAAAAAAATCCAAACTCTAAAAAAGAATTTGGATTTATTTGGTTTTTATTCTATTTTATAACTCGTCGTATTCGTCTCCAAAATTAAATGTTAAGGAAAAACGAAGCGTATTTTCAAGTGGATTTCTAACTTTTGAAGTTGAGAACAAATAGGAAACATCAACTTTTATGACATTATATTTGAAACCAGCACCTAATGAGAAAAATTTTCTAGCTCCTTTTTGTGCATTTTCGTTAAAGTAGCCCATTCGTAGTGCAAAAGAATCTTGATACAAATATTCAGCACCTAAAGCCCAAGTGAACTCTCTTAATTCTTCCGCCATTCCATCGGGAGCATCACCAAACGATTTAAGAATACCATCTGTCCAAGCAATTTTTTTGTATGCTGCAATTGCTGCACTATTTTGATCATTAACCACATTTTGTTCTGTAGGCGAAATTGTTCCATCGCCATCAATATCGTAATACGCTGTTAATTTTGGTGGGGTTGGCACTAATAATTTTGTTACTTCCGCTGTTACTCCAATTTTATTATAATCATCAAAAATAAAATCAAAACCTGTTCCTAAACGTAAATTTGCTGGTAAAAAGTTAGAACTTCCAGCCAAATCATCATTGTCATAATTAATTTTTGGTCCCATATTTTGGAAATTGAACCCAGCACGCCATCTTCCATTAAAATCATCTAAAGCAAATTCTTCCGATTGATAGAAACCTGAAACATCAACTGCAAAAGAAGAAGCTGGAGTGGCATCACCATTATCAGAAGCGATTTTTAAATTGGAGCGAATATATCTAGCTCCAATTCCCATGGCAAAACGTTCGCTTAATTTCAAAGAATACGAACCATCTAATGCAAATTCGTTTGGACTAACAGTTGTTAATCGAGTTCCATCTTTATCAGTTAGTTCAATATCACCTAAACCAAAATAGCGTAACGAACCTGCAAAAGCACTTCGTTCGTTAATTCTATTAAAATACGTTACTTGCCCAAGTGAAATATCATTGGCAATACTAGTTAAATAAGGGGTATAACTAACAGAAAAGCCTTGTTTTTGTAAAGAAAAGGCATATTTTGAAGGGTTATATTGTTGTGAAAACGCATCAGCGGAGGTTGCAACCCCCATATCTGCTAGACCTGCGGAGCGAGCATCTGCTGCTACTAATAAAAAGGGAACACCCGTTGTAATTACGCGTTCTTGTGCTGTTACAAAGTTATAAACACTTAAAATAGAGAGTATTAAAGCTATTTTTTTCATGGTTGTTTTTGATATTAATTTTACAAATATAGTAATTTATTATAGTATAACAAGTTTTTCGAATTTTTCTACTTTTTTTCCTGTTGAAATTGATTTTACTTTGAGCTGATAAATATAAGTTCCTTTTCCAATTTTATCTCCAAAATCATCTTTTCCGTCCCATTTTATTTCTCGGCATAAAAACCCATCTGTAACCACATTTTGATTAATGGATTTAACAATTTTTCCTGAAACAGTAAGTATTTGAACTTGAACTTCTAATGTTTCAAATGGCATATTATGATGAAACCAAAATTCGGTATAATTTACAAATGGATTTGGATAGTTTAAAACACGTTCTAAAACCAAACCTTCATTTGAGCAAATGGCATTAAATTGAATTTCAGTTGTAATTAAATTATTATAAACATCCCAGGCTTTAAATACAATTGTGTGCATTCCAGGTGCTAAATTCCGAAAAGGAAACCGAACAAAACCTTTAGTAAAATCGTTATTTTCCGTTTCATAATATTCATTTAATATATAAGGAGTCGTTTCATTTCCATCTAAAATTGCGATGATATCGTGTCCTATTCCACTTGCGGTATTGATTCCACTTGCATCAAATAATTTTGCATATAATATAGGAGCACAATTGGTGATGCCTCCAGAAACAAAACTTTCATCATTCATATACAAATTTGCCGTTGGAGGAGTAGTATCAAGAGGTGCATTTGCATTGACACCACCAATTTTTATGTTTTTATCATAACCCGTTTGATCTTCAAGATTGGGGCTATTTCGCTTGGCATAAAAACTAATTTTTCCATTTCCAACAGGAATTCTAATGTCTTGAGGCATGATAAAACTAAATTCAAATTTCCCATTCACAACAGAAGCATTTCCTCTAAAAACCGTTTCTCCAAGTGTTGAAAAATTCATAATAATTACTGAACCACCATTTGAAATTCCGTTGTTTCCAAGGGTACTCCGATTAATGTCTTTATCAAAAATTTGCACCGCTAAATCGCCATTATAAGTAGAAAGCAAACTATCATTTTCATCTCTAACTTCCCCTGTAATTTTGACAGAACTCAACGCCTGAAGCACAGGAAGTGGTTGATTAACAGCGACATCATTTACTTTTGTTAGCACAACTTTAGGTTTTGGTATCGCTAATTTCAAAGCAGGATCTCCTACTAGAAACACGACCCTTCTATTTGTTGAATTATTTGTTATTTTGGTTAAGCGTAACGCCTCTGATATTGTTGGGTAATTTGTGGAACCAAACGCAAAAAGCCGCTGACTCAATAAATTATTCATCTCTAAACCTGTTGTAACTCCAATTTGTCTAGTTGTGGCTATAAGAGCAATTGCTCCACCTTGTTTATTCCAAAACATATATTCGCCACCTGTTTTCCGATTTGGATCATCAAAGCGTGTAAACTCACATGTAATCGTAATAAACAAAGGATATCGGTATCGATTTGTTAGATTTTGGGCATCAAGTTTTTCAAATAAGCGTTCACGAGCTAATGCTTCTTCACTTCCATGACCAAAATAATTAAAAACCAAGCCACCTAGTGCTAATGCATCTAAAAAATCTTTTTTTGCCTCCGGATAGCGTTCTCCTCCAGATGCAATTTGTTGAATATAAGCGTCCGAATGAATTTTTTTAACATTTATAAATGGTTTTTGAGAAACAAGCACATCTGCTAAAGAATTTAAATCAATTTGCAAACTAGCATCTGAAACAGAATCTGCATCATCGGAATAAATCACATAATTATTTCGCCATCTTCCATACGATTTTTCATCATGATATTCTATAACTTTATTCACCATATCCTGTGCTTCAGTTGTTGTGGAAACAGGCATTCTTCCAACCGCAATATCAATTCCATCAGCCGAATTCACCATTGGTCCTTCACCAAGATCCATTAATCCAAAAAAATCATCAGACATAAAGGATTCAAAAAGTGATAAATTAGCCGCATTATTATATTCTGAACCGTTTGGATTGAAACCATGAAAAACGGGAACAATATTGTTATTATTCGGAATTCTGTTTTTATAATCATAAGAAGCATCGCCAAAAAGATTGATATATTTCACTCTTTTTTCAGGTGATGAAGCATTCCAATATACATAACGAACTAAATTACGAATGGCTGCAACGTCTTGTTTTCCAGAAGAAAATTCTTCATATACGTTTTCTAAAGCTACAACCCGAACATTCAATTGGGAATAAGATCGGTGAAAATTTGCTAAACTTTCCGCTTGGCTCACTAAAAATTTAGGTGTAAAAATTAAATAATCAATATCTTGAAAATTTCCATTTCCATCTTTAAAAAGTGTTCCTTTTAGATTCTGATTGGCAACCATGAAATTAGCATCTTTTCCTGGTAATAAAGCATCATTTAAATCAACAGCTATAAATTTTGATGCTGTTCCTAAATTAATTTTAAACGAAAAACTAGCCCCCGAAGTGTTTGCAAATCTAGAAACATTATAAATATCCGAAATATTCCAAACTTCTGAAATTGCCGTCGCATTTGAAATATCAAATTGTCCAACACCAATATTTGTAGCCGTTTCATCATTTGAAAAATGAAACTGTTTTCCATAACCAATCAAATTTCTTTTTGCTTTTAGGCGAATATAATCCAAATATCCGTTAGAAGAGGGCACACCTCCATTATCATAAGTTAATTCAACAGAAATTGTTGGCGACGTTGTTGTGAAATTACCCATTTTAGCGGTTTCAAAACCTTTATTAGAACTCAATGGATCTAAAGGTATAAAATTAATCGAACCCACATCTTGATTATTCATTTTTACTGAAAAAGAAGAAGCTGCATAAGAAACGGAAGCCGTATTTATTTTGTATTCAACTGGAGATGAAGTAACTAAATTCGGAATTGTAAAATCAAATATTTGTTTGTCTTTGATGATAAATTGTTCCCCAAACCATCTTCTTCCAATTTTTACAACGTTAACCAAATCTTTTTCATAATAAACAATATCATCAAATTGATTAAAAACAACATTTGGAGTTGCCGTAATTTCAGGTGCATTTTCGATTCTTTTTCCTAAACCTGATGATGCTGTTACATAATAATATGTTTTATCAGCAAACAAATTGATACTTGTTCCACTTTCAGAATTCCATTGATCCACACCTTCCGCATAAAACAAAATA
>Ga0247722_10002168_pt1 | contig 10332 bp, 9 predicted proteins | sample MSEWelMarce3H_FC_FD_189094 | JGI IMG/M metagenome (GOLD analysis project Ga0247722, IMG submission 189094) | Subsurface sediment microbial communities from gas well in West Virginia, United States - MSEEL Well Study Marcellus 3H_FC | ecosystem: Environmental > Terrestrial > Deep subsurface >...
TCTGTATATCAAATCAAACCCGATGAGATGGTGATTGTTGATCGATTTGTAAAGAAGCTCAGTCCTACTGGAACTTTGTATGCTGAAGAATTAAGATACATTGGTCTGACTGAAGCAACTTTGAAACTTTTGGCTGACATTCATACGATTGTATCTCGACCTAAGTACAACATCCACGAGGCAATAGATGTTTTCCAGAACATGGAGATTCGCCAATCTTCTATCGTGTCTTATTTCTTCAATGAGCTGCAACAATTTTTGACCTACGGATTGGTGAACATGCGCAATCTAGAATTCGTTGAAAAACAAGAGAAAGTGATGAAAAAAGTGGCCGGCATTCCTCAAAGTTCTACCGACTACACTTTACCGGAGGGAATTTATACGACTGTTATTTCCCCTTGTTGTAACACTTGGAACGGAGTGAGTACGAACTCACAGTACTACAAAAAAGAGTTTACAGGTGAAGATTGCACACACTATCTGATGCCACATGGTAATCAATCGATTGTAGTGGATTGGATCTCTGATGATCTGTATTGTAAAGCTACTAAGAAACCCGCGAAAAAGAAGAAGGGTAACGCAAGGGCAGCCCCGTCACCTCTACCCACAGATGAGAGTGAATTTTTCACAGTTACCTCGACGTACATAGAAAAAGAACTGAAACGTGGTACAGAGCCCAAACGTTTGAAAAAGATTCGAATAGTGGAGAATAGAGTTGCTGGTTGTGGTACGATCCCCTCGATCAAAGTGGACCTTCGCGATGGCAGAGTGTTGACCGTGAATAAGAAAGTTAGACATCCGTTTTTGAAACGCAAGACTACCCAGTTTCAAAAGCGGAAAAGTCGTGGTTCCAAGGATCCTAGTTCTCTGTACCCTTCGTTCAAATCCATGCCGTTGATGATGGCTAACCCTCCGTATGTGCTGTCCCCTTGTTGTGGATCTATACGCGGTACTGGACCTCAATGCTGGGGTGTCAATGGTTACTATTGCGGAGCTTGTTTGCCTAGGTCAAACATTGAGAACTCTATTCTTTACGAGATCTTATGCTTTGCTTGTCGCAAAGTTGTCGCTAACACTGGCTCCACAAAGTGTCCTATCAGTTCTTGTCCCAGCAATCAACATTTGGAACCTTTTGCTTTGGTTTTGAAGCAGGATTTGCTGTGCAAACACGGTGCTAGTCCTGTCTATGTTGTGGATGATGCAATTGGGAAACCTACGTTTGCTTATTTCTGTGACTCGTGTTACAAAAACTTTGAATCCTGTGAACCCGGTGTAGTTGCTGTGTCGGCTGTTGTTTCCGGTGATTACTCGTTGCCTGTGAGTATTATCGAGGGCAAAGAACTCAACCAAGAGACAAAGCGAAAATCAATGTACGATTAACCTGAGATAAATAATTAAAAATAACTGCTGCCTTTGTTCACTTGTTCTATAAACCCAGCATTCAGAGTATTTTCGCTTGTAGTGCGGTGAAAATGCAAGTCGTGGTTAATTTACCGGAAAACATCCCTCATGGTCCCACACGCAGAGACCCTTTTACAACGGCAAATTCCTATGCGATTGACATGGACAAGCTGAGGGCTGTGGAGAGACTGATAGAAAAAGTCCCCTATGTTACCGCCATGGTCCAGGATATCACGAACAGACTACACCAGCCGGTTAGTGTTCAAGTCAAACCAGCCAACACTCCCGGTGATTCGGTGTGGACAAACGACACAATCAACAATGTTTTCAACGAGCAAATTCGTCAAGTATCAGCAAGTATTATTACACACTGGGTAACCCATGGTATCGCAGTGTATCGATACAGTTATGCAGACGAAACAACCGCAACTACGAGGACACCAGAAAACGTCAACATCAGTATTGTCAATCTCGCGGATTGTGAAATTCGTTGGCGTTATACCCAAAATTACAACATTGAGTTCGCAGCGTTTTTCTTGAACAATGCTGCTCGCAGTGGGGAAAAAGTCAGCCTACAAAAGGGTGGCAAAGAGGAAGGGTTGGGACAAGTGTTGCAAAATGAAATCCCGTACTCAAGGGTGCTTCGATTTTCAGATTTGCAGATCAAAGAGTCTAACTTTAGATCTCCTGTGACTCAAGCACTCGAGGATATTGTAAGTTTACGAGAGATCAACGCGTTGATGAAAGTTGGGTTCTTTAGGAAGATTTTTCCCTTGCACGTTAAGAAGATCGGAGAGCCAAAGTTACAATTGCCAGTTGATACAATCACCCCGGATATTCTGGGTATTCCAAGCCCTGTGGGAAATCTACCTGGTATGGCACCTCCATCTGGAATTGAAGTACAAGAGGCGATGGAACGTGTGGTACACAATGCCTACACCAGAATTATTACTGACGCGGACAAAAGTGCAAGGCGTACTTTCGATTCTATTGACGCCTTTTCAACTTTGAATCCTATGGCAAAAACATATGAACGAGATCTGTTCAAAGTTGCTACGGCTTTCCCACTGGACCCTAGCTACACCTTGCCTCCCGGATTGGAAATCGATAAGAATTCACAGACAGTCGATGTACCTGGTTGGGTTTTGGATATGAAGAAGAAGCACGAAGCAACCATTGCCATGGTATTGGGTGTCCCTCCGAATTTTGAGAATACAGGGAAATTCTCAGCTTCCTACGAGGCAATGGAGAGTACTTATCACGCTACAATCGAGAAATATCGCCCGAATTTGCAATTGATAATCTCGGATATGTTCAAAGATTTGTACGGTGTGTTCTTCACTGAAATAGCAAGTCAACTCACCGTAACCGATAGTTTGATGAACTCACCGGTTGTGAAGCTACCAAAATACAACTTGGGAACTCAAGAAAAAGTTAAAAAGGAGAAAAAGAAAAACCCAAGAGACACTGAAAAACGATCGAAATACTACAAAATTGAGCTTGGGTTCAAGCATCGGTTGTTGATTCGGAGGAATATCTCAGTGTCTATTTCTTTCTCCGCATCCAGAATCGGAAGCATTGATGAAGTATCGAAATTGCACAATTTGGGTTACATCAGCATGGAGACAGCTCAACAACTGGCCATTGGTGCTGCACGTTATCCGTTGAACGTACATCGAAAATACACTGATGCTGAGTACAAAGAAATCGACAAGTACAATTTTGATGTGTTGACGGGAAAGATACAAGAAGAGATGGCAAACCTTACCGACAACGAAACACCGCGATCTTTGAAGCGACAGAAACCTAATGAAGCTGTTGAATCGAAACCGAAAAAGACCAAACCCGAGGAATCCAGTAAGAAAAAAGTCGAAAACGAAGACAAAAGTGAAAAAGATGAATAAATTTTTACTGTACCTACATACTTTAAAAACTTCAAGTTCAACCTAGTAAGTTGACAACAGTGCTATTTCGCAATGAATGTTCGGCAAGCCGGAGATCCGAAGACAGCACTACCAGAATCTGCCAACAATCAAGTTACACTCGGTTGGGATAAGCGTAGGCAATGGCAGATTCCGGTCTACAATCCTTCCTACCAAACCATTGGGTCGTTGTTGTTCAGTGAAACAACGTACTCCGACCAAGGTCCTTTGTTGACACCGTTGCATATTCTCAACAAAATGTTGGAAGAGGGATGGGGAGTCTTACAAAAAGAAAGACTTCAAAACAAATCGTACGCAACAGAATACTTCAAATGGGGCGAGCATTGGTCTCACAGGGAAGGCGAAGATGGCACTGTTGACGCACTTTCTCGAGACATCGAAAAGAAGCATATGATTTTTTGTGATGCTAGACTGTTCATGCGACGATTCGTACCTTTGGTGATACAAACTGGAGGCGACAATTCATCGGGAAGTTTCCCTGATGGACCGTTGACAGGTGCATTTTCTGGATCTGACTTCAAATGTGTCAATTACTGGGGTTACGTTCCTCTGGGCTATGTTGTTGGATTCATACTTAAGCGCACTGCCGAGGGACCTTATGCGTTAGTGCCTTATGTCGGTCAAACAAAACCCTCCGTACAAGAATTGATGTACAAAGACGCAGCGGGGTTCGAACAGTTTGGTTATTACATTCACGTTGGAAAAGGACAATATGTACCAAAGCAAAACTATTACGTTAGGCCGGCGCTTACCAATCAAAAGTTACTTTGCGGTCTTGCAAAAAAGCTCCCCAGAGGAAGTCAGTACGAAAATGAGCACGACTACTCAAATCACTTTGATTCTTGACATACATGTGGCGGATCTTTGAAAAGTAGATTTTCCTAACCACGTGTTTGTTTAAAAAATTAGAACATTGTTTATTTCTTTACTTGTTTGAAACTCGATGTACATGCGCCCGTGAGAGGGAGATCTTTTCGTTGGATGTTGTGGTATAGGAAGTTTCGGGTATCTTCATTTGAATCGCGGCTACAATGGGTATGTCTACTACAATCGGATCTTTCCATCTTTGACTTCGATCTCGGCAGATAGATTGGTGGTCACAAGGTGTGCAGCCGATGTCTTCAGTGTGCGCTTCTTTGCGTCGACCGCAACACGTGTACTTGATCAATGAAATTCCTGGCTCTGGGTGATAAAAGCATTTCCAAGTACCGTAATTATGGATAGGTTGGTAGTGTTGTTTGCAGAAATAGCAAAGTTTCTTGACTTTCATACTGTCGATGATAGGAGCTACTTCTTTGAGAGTGTCTTCTCGTTGGTTGAGTAGGTCGTTTTTGAAACGAGTGGTTTTCTTCTTTGTTTCTACGAGAATACCCTGAGAGTTGTACTTGTGCTTAACCTTCAATGCAGAGCTGTCCATTGTTCCAGTGTAACCAAAAGCAGAACGAATGCCTTGTATGTTGTACAGACGTTGGTGAATTTTGGGATTCAAAGAGTCAAAGTAGGAGTGAAACGGGTCGTGTTCTTTGACTTCATCAGTGACAACATCAGGGTCGGCAGTTGGTGTTGGGTACATTTCCGCAAAAAGTTCGGCGAATTCAGATATCGCCGTTTGTGAAAAGATGTATTAGATTTGTTTTCAGGAAAATTTGATTTTTTTAGAAAATAGTTTACACGGGATTAAAGAGTAAAATTCAGAATTTACTTTTAGTCAGTACACAAAGAACGGAACTTTAGAAAGTCAAACATAGTATTAGAGTATGACAATTGAAGAGAAGTTGAATTGGTCGAAATTGAAGCGTACCCGCCGCTTTGGGGTGGGACAAGAGTTGGCATTCCCAGGTATTCCTTGGGGAGTCAAGGGTACTGGTCAACCTGGTGTTGCATTTGTACCAGATTTTGCACAGTACGACGAAGTACCAAGCAAAGAAGTCGTTCTTTCAACAGAACAACCGAGCCCTGTGACACCTGATGAATCTTTGACAGTCTCCGATCGCTATGGACATTTCGAAGCGATTTTCGACTGTTTTAATTTACCGGAAAAAATCGACCCAGTAGCTTCGTTGGTGAAGTTACAAAGACACTTGGCTCTATGGAGTGAATCCAGTGAAAATTGGTCTCGTAGATCATTCAAAATTAAGCCACCAACGCTGAAATCTACAAAGTCAAAGTTTGTGCTTTGTTGTTCTTCCAAGCAAGCTGTAGTCGCAAAAAGACTTACCAAAAAAGGAGCAGAGTTGTTTATGTGGTCTGTTGGGGCTAAGCAATGGAAAAATCTGGGTGTTACGCTTTCCTACAACAGTGCTGTGGCGATCTCTCGAAATGGTAACTTCCTAGCGGCATACGACACTAGCGGTACAGTTTACTGTTGGCGTATTGTTGATATGACACTTGCAACTGTTGTTTTACTGTGGAAGCGTCCCGTGCCAGCGGAGGAGAAAAAAGATCGTCGCATTCTCATGGATGTATCGACATTGTTCGTTGTGGTAGTTGGAAGTGACAAGTTGATTCACATGTTCATCACTGCTGATGGCAATCAATGTCCAGACATCGACACTGTAGTAGTTCCGCTTTCCCTAAGACTTGGTACAAATGATTTGACTGTTGGTGGATTTGCTCATTCTTTGCAAGTTTTCAGAAGGTTCAGAGTCACATGGATTGAGTTGTTACAACATTACATTAGGAGAGTAGCGTACACTAATGGAGCCAAACCTCTTGCTTTGTCTGGAATCGGCTCTTACAAACTGATTGCAACAAGCGGAAGCCGACGCGCTTTTGCCAGTGATGAGCATATCTTCGCCTTTGAGCACAGCCCCGTTCGACCCTACTTACGCGTCGTAGAGAATGTACACTGCATAGCTCTAGAAATCGTTGGAAATTATTTGTTGACATTGACCAAAACCGGGAAACTTGACTATGAGTTTACAATCAACGAGTATGCGACGGGGGAAGTGTACCTGAAGCAATCTATTAAGTGCGACTATGAAGTGGATACGGAACACAGTCTAATTTGTGCTACCGCCAGTACCGTTGTTGTTTTGTTGCATGATGGAACGGCTCATATTTTTGAGCTAAAAGAGGGAAAACTGGAGTTTGCTTTAGAAGAAAGTAAAAAATGAACTCAAATAATCACAATAAGCAAGGGTTGGGTTTTATTCAAGCTGACTGAAGTACAAGACAGCTTTTTCTGATGCAGTTTGGTGTATGTTTGAGTAGAATTTTGTGGAAAATGCTAACTCAATTGCAGGATCAAGTTCTAGAGTGATGGTACCCTCGTAATTTTCGTTAATTCTCCTGTAAGTAATCGAATATTTGCAGTTGTATTTGTCACAAAGGGCGTTGAGATAAGCCGGTGGACTCTTCCATGCAGTGGGGCTAGTTTGAATAGTTTCAAATGCGATTCTTTTGACAATGGTCACAGCTTGACTTGATTCTGAAGCTGATGCTTCGAAATTTTGTGTCTTTTTACCGTTAGTTACGGTTAGTATAACATCACAAACCCTGCCGTTTGATCGAATTGAGGTGATAGACCATGTTAGACTGTGGGTTTTACAAAATTCTTCGAAGTTCGTTCCTTCCATGGCTTAGGTAAACTAAAATTTAACCCAAAAATAACCAAGGTCTTTTACAATTATCTGAAGTTCGATCAACAGAAGTTCCCTTTGGTCGAAGTTCGAACTTTGGTCTACTAAAGTCCTGTCCCGAAGTTTGCCTTTCAAAAACAAAACACAACAAGACAACAAAGTATCCAACAAAACCAAGTATGAGTAAGAGAAATTCATCAGAAGTACAAGACTTGGAAACTTCGGCTTCTAAGAGACTTGATGAAAAGTCATCTTCTAGCTCTGAGGAAGAAGAGGAAGAGGAGGAGGAAGAAAGTTCCATTGACTTTGGAGATGAAGCTCACTATGAGGAAGTTCATTTCTTTGCTGCCTACCTTGAACCCGATTGTCATCTTGATGAGTCTGGTATCGAACATCGAGCTTACTTTCGGTGGTTGATCGAAAGACGGGCTCTTTTCGAACAACTCAATAATCACTACTCCAAGTGCATTGATCACTTTCGCAAGGCCCCAAACAGCTTTGGCCGTTACCAGAACCAAGGGATTCAAATTGGGTATCTTCATGTTCCCGCCACCAAAGAAGAGTACCTGGACAACGTCTCCCGATATCTGCCATTTTTCGGTGACTTTATCATTGTAGAAGGTGGATCTGTTCAGCCTGATAGCTTTGACTTTGGGATCATCACTGGATCTTTTGAGACTGAAAAGGTACCAGATATCTTCAGGGCAAGACCTGAAGAACATTCTTCAAGCGAAATCGTCGAGCTTCAACAAAATGAGTTGAGAAGGTTGTTGAAGATGGACAAATAAGAAAAGAACTTCAACTCACACTACATTCGAGTGTAATGACATAAAATCCTTCGAAGTTCGATACTTTTATAGTTTTTTGGGAAACTAAAATTTAAGGCGGGAGATAAATTTCTAACAAAGACGGAACAAATCCAAGGTACCTCCCGATGAGTGAAACTGTATGCCGCGTGGTTTTAAAAGGTCACTACAGAGGACCGATGTCTGTTGACAAATGGCAAGGAGCTAGGTTCGGTGTGAATAATTTAGTCATTCAAGTTAACTCGAATTTACTAATGGTGTTCAACGATTTGATGGATGTCAACAGTGAAGCATCGTTCAAATTGGTAACCAAGACCAACCTTACTGAAATTCCTTTCACTACAACGTCAGAGTACTGCAAACCTGGAGAACTAAATACATGCTTGAATATCCCTTGCGATGAGTCTGACCTCGGTTTTCAAGTTGATTTCATGTCGAAGAGAAAAACAGAGTCATTACGATTGAAACCTGATCTCGGATTTGAGAGAGTACACAAAGCAAAAATCACCCATTCTACTATCGCCCTACGTACAGCTGCCACTGTTTTCTTGTTTGACTTGACAAAACACGAAGTCAACGCTCTTAGGAATTGGTGTAATTGTCGAAACTATGAAAGATGGACACCTGTGCGAGGACAAGCGCTAATTTTTGATCAACCTTCACAAACAGCAAAATTACCGAGCAAACCTGCGATTCCAGTGACCTCAAATGAATTGGAAATTCTTTGGAGCGATAGTCCCGCGTTCAATGATTTTTTACTGCCCGATCCAGTGTTTGATTTTGGGTTTCTTTATTAAAATTTCTACTGTTTGTTTGCTGTTTCCCACATTTCTCGGTAAGTCTCTTCGATGATCTGTTCGTCGAGTTGACGTGGTGTAAATGGTTTGGGTACAACTTTTGGCGGTAATGTAAGAAATTCCAGAGGTGCTCGTTCTTCATCCCACATTCTAGCAATAAATTCTCGTTTGAATTTCGGTTCAATTCGTTCGTCATTGTAAAATGATCGTGCCAAAGCAACGATGTTTTCTTCTATTGTTTTCGGGTAAACATAGAAAGGTTCACGGCAGTACAAATTGATATTCTTGATGGATATACAACGAGCCAATTCCAGAAACTTGCGTGTTTTTGCTTCTGGGTTTTCAATCGAAGTTAAAACTTCACTCATTCCTTCAATTTGGAAAGCAATCACAAAGTAAGGTTCATTCCAACGTGAAAGAAATATCGCTCGAGAAATCAACCAAGATTTTTTCATTTTCCCCTGTGTTGCCATGCACAATAAAAGCACGTAGTTACCAGACGAAGGTTCGTAGGATTTTGCATTGAATGTTTTCACTAAGTCGAACGTTTGAACGAACGACAATCCGCCTCTGTAATTTTCTTGAATCCATGAGTGTACCCGGTTGATCGTCAGACTGCATTTTCCGGAAACGTACAAAATAAACGGAAAATAGTAACCAACGTGATCGGGTTTCATCAATCTTGAGGAGAATTCGAGCAGTTGTACCACAAAGTCTATCCAAGAGGATTCAGAAGCAAATGAAACAGAATCGACAACTTTGATTAAATACCCAACTGGGTATGGCGTTTGAGTCCAAAGAGGCAAGCCGTCAATTGAATGGTTGTTGTAAACAAAGAGGTTTCGTTGAGAAAGATGTTTCAAAGCTTCGATCTCGATACCTATTCCGAGACCTTTGAAGAAGTCAAGTTTTCGATGATGAGCCAAGTCTACACATATTGAGAGACACAGTTCGAGAGAGAAATTAGTTTCAAAGCTCGCAAGCGGAGAGTTAAAACGTAGTTAGGATCAGTATCGGTCAGAGTTGCTCGAATTTCTCCGTTGATGATGGGTAGATAAATGGTCGAGGTTGGTGGGGTTACCCATTTTTTTCTGTTTAACCAAAGCTGAATTGTTTTAGACAGATATTTTCTCATATTTTTGAGTGTATTTTTGGACGTGTGTGCTACGTTCGCAATATCCCAGATTGCGAAGTATGTGAACAATGAGGGACATGACAAAATTACATCCATCAAAGGTGGACATTCTTCTTTTTGTCTTTTGCATTCGTGCAGTGTGGAAGTTTCAGTAAAACTACGCTTTGACATTTGTTCGTTGCGTTTTTTCAAATTTGTAACGAACTTGTTAAATTGTTTTGAAGTCTTTAAAAGCGTGTTCACCTAAAAGTTCTAAAAAAGGAAACAAAAACAGGGTGCGAAATTGTACTATCACTGAGTGTTTACTGAGTGGGCCAGGTCTGATACCAAAATCTCAGCTGTGACAAGGGCGTCTTTTGTGATTTTGTAATGTTGCGGCGGACAATCACAGCCTTGTCCGGGTTCAAATTCAAGCCTTGGGTCATAAGGGCAATTCCTGCATAGAAAAACTCCCAGATGACAACCGCAATCGGTATCAGCAAAAGCACCGCAGTTTTTGCAGACTTCAGGGAGTTCGATCCCTTGACGTTCAAAATCGATCAAGTTGTTGATCAAGGCTTTGATCAGAGTGTCTCTGTCAGCTTTGATGGTTTGATACAAATGAGCGTATTTTTGTGTGGTACTTAGTTCCTCTTCCATAGGACTCATAATTATGACACTGTCAAACAG
>Ga0247722_10002169_pt1 | contig 10328 bp, 5 predicted proteins | sample MSEWelMarce3H_FC_FD_189094 | JGI IMG/M metagenome (GOLD analysis project Ga0247722, IMG submission 189094) | Subsurface sediment microbial communities from gas well in West Virginia, United States - MSEEL Well Study Marcellus 3H_FC | ecosystem: Environmental > Terrestrial > Deep subsurface >...
GTACCGTTATTTAGATGCGAATCAAACGAGAATTTTTAGACAACACACATACAAGGGATACGGCATGAGTATTCGTTGTGTAAAGAACAATTGATATGAAAAAATATTTTAGTGTTGCTTTGTTTTTATTGGCTTTCTTTTTTTGTTCAGAAGCCCAAACAAAATACTCATATGGTATTTATTACTCGCCAGCCTTAACGTCAAGAATAACAAGAACGAATGTCGATTTGGATTGGTTAAAGGCTGAATCGGACAGAATGGAAAAAGCCGATTTTGGTTATACGCTTGGAGTATATACAGAGCGTGAGATAAATAAGAGTTGGAGTGCGCGAGGAGGGATTGGATATTCTGTTTTTTCAGAAAAAATAGACTCTTTGAATTACTTGGGAATAGATAAGTATAAAAATGAATACCGATTTTTGGAGGTCCCTATTGTAGCTACACGCTTTTTCGGAAAGAGTGCATCGAATAGACCTTATTTTTCTTTTGGTTATTCTTTGAATTACTTCTTAAACAAGCAAACAACGTATTCATTGGTTGGATCTAATCGCGAAGAATCAACGGTTATCAAAGGAGATGAAAACCAAGTGAATCATGCTTTCCGTATTTCTTTTGGTTACGATTTCGTTTTAGATCAGAAGTGGAATTTTAGAGCGGAGTTATATTCAACACAATTTATTACTTCCTTAACACGAGGTGACTTAAAGCGATATCCTAATTCGCTTGGATTATCTATACAAGTAAGAAGAAAATAAATCGAAAAGACTCGATTTATATTTCATCGAAATTTTTGCGTTAAATCAATATGAAGTGGAGGTAACATACCAACAACTTTTGATTGGAAATCATTAACAAAATCGCAAAACAGTCTTCATTTTACAGGATTATTGAAAGGTCATCTTTGCACCACAAAATCTAAACTAATGAAAACTAAACAAACAATTCTGAAAGCTTTTGCCTCTGCCGCATTAGCAATTGGAGCTTTCGCAACAGCAGAAGCTCAAACAAATCTTGGTGCTTCATGCGGATGTCCAGCAGTTGGAACACGCCCAGAGGTTATCGTATCTTCATTACCGGGTTACACAGCAATTTCGGGTACTTACGGTGGTGAGTTAACGACCGGTGCAACATTCACTTGCGACAAGACTTACATCTTAGACAAAAAGATTTACATTCCAAGTGGTCAAGTATTATCAATTCAACCAGGAACTGTAATCAAAGGAGCTGCAAATGCTGTGCCTGCTGAAGCAACCGCATTGGTAATTGAACGTGGTGGTAAATTAAATGCTGCTGGAACAGAATCTTGTCCAATTGTATTCACAGCTTATGCAGATGCAATGGATGGAACTTATCCGGTTTACAACGTAGGTAAATGGGGTGGAATTGTAATTTTAGGTCGCGCGTCTAACAACCTAACTTTAGCTGCTAATGGACCATACGTTCCTGGCGGTGCAGGTAAATTGGCTGTTGCTAACGGATTGGGAACTATCGAAGGTTTTGCTACATCAAATACTCAAGATCAATATGGTGCTAATTTAACAGCAGGAGAAACCTTCAATGATGATGACAACTCAGGTGTGTTGAAATATGTATCTATCAGACACAGCGGTGCAATCTTGGCTGTTGGTGCTGAGATTAACGGATTGACTTTAGGATCTGTTGGTCGTGGTACAACTATCGAGCATATTGAAATTGTATCATGCGCCGATGATAACATCGAAGCTTTTGGCGGTACTGTAAATTTGAAGTATGTTTCTACCTTGTTCGGAAACGATGACATGTTCGATTTTGACCTTGGTTATAAAGGAAATGTTCAGTTTTTCTTTGGAATGAAGAATACAAGTAACAATGATTTAGGCACTCCTGCAAGTCCAGATAATGACAATGGAATTGAAGGTGATTCGGATGATAACGTTTCAAACAACCTTCCAAAATCACATCCTGTGTTATATAACTTCACAATCATTGGAAATGGAAAGAGCGCAGGTACCTCAGACAATAGAGGAATAGCTGGTGCCAATTTCAAGGATGGCGCTGAAGGTGAATTATACAATTCTATTTTTGCTAATTTTAAAAATGGAATTACTTTAAATAAAACACAGGCTGCAGGAAGAACTTTTGAGGCTTATCAAAACTGGACTAACGACGTAGCTCTTCAGGATGCTGATGCTACTGTTAATAGTTTGAAAATAAAGTGTAACACGTTCGTGCAAACAACGAATGGTTTGGTAACTAATGGTAGTAATATCGGTGGTAATGGTACTGCGGCAACAACATCTGAAAATGATCAATTTCTTACTACAGATTTAAATGAAGTGATTCCTGTAGGAACGGCAATTCCAGGATTCGATTATTCTTTTGCTATTAGCACAACGAATAGTGTTTCAGACAAGAACGATGTGACTCCAAACCCAGCATTGTCAGTTTCAGGTTGCCCAACAGTTCCTTACAATGGTTTCTTTGAAACTGCTAACTACCGTGGGGCATTCTCTTCTGTAAATGGTGAGAACTGGTTATCTAACTGGTCTTACTCTCAAGTTCTAAACTCAACTAGCGGTGTTCGCTCTTGCGCAACTGACTTGAATTTAGATGGAACTACAGACGTAAATGACTTCTTAATTTTCGCTCCGGCTTTCGGAACATCTTGTAACTAAAAAAAACAGAAAATTGGTCTCTGCATAGCCCCCGAATTGGTGGGCCTTGCGGGAGCCTTAACCAAAAAATTATGAAAGCAATAAAGTTTATTCTTGGAATGGGATTGATGTTGGCTGCATCGTCCGCTTTCTCTCAAGGCTTGCAAGGTATAGTCGTAGAGAAGTACTACCAAGCTAATGCTGCTGATGTTGCCAATGCAACCTCTAACGGAGCAGTTACACCTTTAACAGAAAACTCGGTTACTTACCGCGTATATGTTGACATGGCTGCTGGATATAAGTTTAACAGCTTATTCGGTAACGCAGCGCACAACTTAACGGTTAATACAACTACAGGGTTCTACAACGACCCATCTTATGGTACTTCTTTAAACCCAGGAACTATTTCTGGAGTTAACATCAGAAAGAATACCGCTATGATCGATTCATGGTTCACCACAGGTGGAGCGGCTGGATCTAAAGCAGGTGTTTTGAAGTCTGAAGATACAGATGGTACTGTTGGTCACGCAAATGCATTATTAGCCAACAACCCAGGTGGATGCTTCGGTCTTCCAATTATGGGTGGTACTGGTCAAGACGGTTTCTTACCAAGCTCAGGAACAACTTATATAGTTCCAAACGGTTTAGGTTTAGGAACAGCCTTGGATGTGTTGGACCAAACCGACGGTGGATCTATCGTTCTTAACAACGGATCGATTGCTGCCTTAGGTGGTGTTCAAGGTCCAACTTCTTCGAACTTGGTTCTTGTAGCACAATTCACAACAAACGGTCAATTGAGTTTCGCATTGAATTTGCAAATTCAAAACATCGCAACCGGTGTTGCAGAGAACTACGTTTCTTCAAATCCAACAGGTGCTGAATTAACACACCCAACACTTACTCTTGTTCCAAACGTTGCTCCAACTGTTAGTGTTACTAGTCCAGCGAATGCTGCAGCAATCATTAACGGAACGTCCATGACATTCGCTGCTACTGCTGCAGATGCAAACGGAACTGTTTCCAGTGTTTCTTTCTATTTAGATGGAACTTTGTTGTCTACAGACAACACATCTCCATACACCGCTTCTTACACAGCTGTAGCTGGATCTCATACCTTGTATGCTGTTGCCATTGACAACGACTGCGTAAGTACAACGTCTTCAACTGTTTCTTTCACTTCAGCTGCTAACCAAGCGCCAACTGTAACTGTATCTGCTCCTTCTACAACTGTTGCGGGAACTTTATTGACTTTCACAGCATCTGCATCTGATGTTGATGGTACTGTTGCACAAGTTGAGTTCTTCGTAAACAACGTTTCAGTTGGTGTAGATATCACGTCACCTTATTCTGTTGATTACACTGCAGTATTAGGTTCAGGACAAACTGTTAAAGCTGTTGCTACAGATGACCTTGGATTAACAGGAACTTCAAGTATTGTTACAATGAACGTTTTGGCTAACGTTCCTCCAACTGTTTCTATTACTTCTCCATCTGCGGGTACTGCATTCTCTGCTCCAGCTCCTATCACATTCACGGCTTCTGCTACTGACTCTGATGGAACTGTTACACAAGTTGAGTTCTTTGTTAACGGAGTTTCTGTTGGTGTTGATGCAACGACTCCTTATGAGGCAACATGGACGAGCACACCTGGTATTAAGACTATCACAGCTAAAGCTACAGATAGTAACGGTGCTATTACTACTTCTTCTGCATTGTCTTTAGACATCGCTGATCCAAACGCTCTTCCTTATGAAATAAAAGCTGTAAGTCAAACTTGTGAAATCGATACATATTGCGTGCCTGTTGCTGCTGCTTCTACTTACACTGTAGATAACGTTAAGGGTTACGATGTAATAATGAACTATGACGCAACGAAAGTTGTTCCAACAGGAAACATTACAGTATATGATGTGCTTACAACCTCTTCTTATATTGAAACTGCTGCAGCAATTGCAACACCTGGTACCTTGAACCTTTCATTGTATTTCAACGGAACTGCTCCTGCATCTGCTGAATTCGCTGGTACAGGAAACATCTTCTGTGTTGAATTCACTCGTCTTCCTGGTTTCTTACCAGTTGACTCAGCTGCAATCTCAATTTCATTCTTGCAAGAGAGTTACATTACAGGTGTTCAAACGAAATTGGTTACTGCTCGTAAAGCATATTCAACGACACAACAAAACTATGTTGCTAACTTGGAATTCTGGTCGGATAATAGCGCGATCTCGTACGACGCTACTGCACCAAACGCTTACTTAGTAACAAACGTATACGGTGCTACGGGATCTACAATCAACAACCCATCTGCTCCTGTAACTCCAAACGTAGCTGGACAATTCACACATGATCTTACTACAGGTACTAGCCTTTCAATTAAGCGTGACATCAACAACTTGAACTCTGTTCAGTTGTTAATCAATGCTGCTGATGCTGTATTGGGTAAGACTCTTTTGATCAACGGAGCGTTCACTCCTTCTGTTTATGAAATCTTAGCGTTAGACGTTAACTTAGACGGAGTAGTAAGTGCTGGTGACGTTTCTCAATTGAAGCAAAGAGCTACTTTGGCTTTGCCTGAATACATGCAAGCATGGAACTATGATAACGCCGGTGTTTCTAACGGACAGCCTTCGAAAGATTGGATTTTCGTAGATGCGGCTCGCGTTGCTACTGCTGCTTATCAAATCTCTGCTACTTTCCCAGCAAATGATGGGGTCGGTTACTCAAAAGGTAAAGTTCCAGTTGTACCATTCATCTTACCAACTAACGTTTCTAACTACACTGCAAACAGTTCGACTTGTCCAACAGTTGGTACTGAGACGTACAAAGGTATTTTATTGGGTGATGTTAACGGTAGCTATGCTGCTTTCACTGCAGATGGCATCTTAAAAACAAACAACACGGATTACATTTTAGTTGATTTGAACAACGTAATAGTTGAAGGAACTAAAGTATCTGTTCCAGTTGCATTCGTTTCTGAAGAACCAGTAAATGCATTCGATATCGCATTGGAAGTTAACGAAAACAAATTGACTTACGTGTCAATGGAAGACAATCAATTGGGTTCAGAAAGTGAGTCTTTCTACAACTCAGATGATAAGACTTTCCGTTATTCAGCTTTCAATTTGAATGAATTCTCTTCAAACGCAAGAGTTATTTACATCACTTTCGAAACCACTGACGGAACCATTTCTGAAAAAGATATTAATGCAGAGTTAGGTTTGTTAAATGGTAAGCAAACTGAAGTAAGATTTACTAAATCAGTTGATGTTGCAAACAACGGCATAGATATTTATCCAAATCCTTCAAATGGAATGTTTACATTAATGTCTAACGTTGAAGGAAAAGTAGATATCGTTGATATCACAGGAAAATTAGTACACCCAGGTGCACTTGTAAAAGCAAATCAAGTAATGGAAGTTAATATGCCGGAGCTAAGTGCTGGTGTATATTTCGTTCGTTTCTATAGCAATAACGCCTTGACTACAAAGCGCATTGTAATTAGCGAATAATCCATATAGGTGGTTTGAATTTGTTAAGAGAAAAGGTTACTCAACGGAGTAACCTTTTCTTGATTAAAAATAATAACATGAAGAAACTAATTATCTTTTTTTGTTTTGCGATCGCTGGAATCTACCCCTTTTCAGAAGTTCAAGCTTCTTACGAAATGTCTGAGGGGCAATTGAATTTAACCGATACGGTAGTCTTTAATTTGGCGACTGCATCCTATTCCAATGCAGGTGGTGTGTATTACATCGATATCCCTGTGGCCATCTATTCCAACAATCAAGCAATTAACGCCATAGATTTTTGGTTTCAGTTCAACCTAAATAAATTAACTTATATAAGCACAACAGCACTTGTAAGTGGAATTGATCCATTTTCAAACTTCAATGTAAACAATCAGTTTTTAAGCAATACCACTCCGGGTACATCAATCACTTATTCAGCGCCTTTGTATACAAATCTTTTGATGTTACGTTTTTCATTGGCGGGTGCTTGCACAGAAATTTTTGCATCTGATTTTTCGTCTACCACAGCCTTGGTGAATGGTAACCTTAGTAGTTATTTGTTTATTAGCACAGATCCTATTCCTCCATTTCAGATTGAACAATCGCAACCGTATTGCAGCTCTGATGAAATTGTATTCAACTACCCATATACTTCTGTTAATGGTAGATTCATTCAATCATATTCGTGGGATTTCGGAAATGGACAAATGAGTAGTTTGCAATCTGATACTGCAGTTTATTCCTCGGAAGGAAATTACCTTGTAAACTTAACCTTAACAACGGCTGACGGTTGTGTTTATCCCATTCAAAATTCTGTTCCCATCTTTCCTACGCCGGTAGCGGCTTATTCAAGTTCTTGGGATGAACTTTCCAATGTTGTAAGTTTCACCAATGAGTCTACGATTTCGTCGGGGTCTATAAACATTTACACGTGGGACTTTGGAAGCAGCACCTCTAATTTGCAAAATCCAGATTTTACTTTTCCTGCTTTGGGGTATTATGATGTAACGTTAACAGCAACTTCGGATTTAGGATGTACGAATTCAATCACTCAGGTGGTTAGCGCAATTGATATTGTTGAATTGGATAACAGAAGTTTCCATATTTTCCCCAATCCAGCCAATGATTTCATTCAAATTGAATCTTCTTTTCATACCCTGGCAAGAATTACGGATGTGACGGGAAGAATTTTAACAGACAACTTTATTATTCAATCGAATCAAGTCATGAGATATGATATATCGACACTTTCAACAGGCTTTTATTTCTTAGAAAGTATAGAAGGTGATACCATTTTCAGAGAGCGGTTTGTAGTTGAGAATTAGTTTATTTATTATGAGTTTTCTATTTCTTAACATTCGGGTTCAATAAACTGCTGATTTTTGCCAAATGGAAAAGAGAAGAATTGGGATAGAAAGGGAATTGTCATGGCTGCAATTTAATGAGCGCGTATTGCAAGAAGCGCAGGATATGCGCAATCCGCTTTTAGAGCAATTGAGATTTTTAGGTATTTTTTCGAATAATCTCGATGAGTTTTTTAAGGTGCGATTTGCAACATTGCGCCGTGAGTTAAAGGCACTTCGAAAGAGTAATGTTTCAGCTGCTTCCATTCAGAAAAAACAACTTGAGCAAATTCATGACCGTGTAATTGATTTACAGATTCTTTTCGATAAAACGTTTGAGAATACAAAGGCTAATTTGGCTTTGAAGGGTATTCACTTCAAAAGTGAAACTCAGATAACGAAGGTTCAAAAAGAATTTCTCCAAGCATATTTCGAGGAAAATATTCGCCATCACATTATTCCAATCATTCTTAAAACAAAGGGAAATATTCCCCCACTTAAGGACAACGAACTTTACCTTATTGTTGATATCGTTTCGAAGTCTAAACAGAAAGTTCATGCATTAATTGAGGTGCCAACCGCGATCTCTCGATTCGTTATTCTTCCAACCGAAAGCAATGCGATTGAGGTTATATTACTTGAAGATGTTATTCGTCTTTCACTGCGTAAGATTTTTAGTGTTTTTAAAGTTCAGACGGCAAGGGCTTTTGATATTAAAGTCGTTCGCGATGCTGAATATCATTTGGAGCAAGATTATTCGAAGAGCGTTTTCGATAAAATTTCGAAGAGCATACAACAACGAGATAAGGGTGAATACGTTCGTTTGAATTTCGATCGAAAATTACCCAAGGAGTTGCTCGACTTTTTATTGTTGAAGACGAAGATTAAGGATGCGGAAAATATTATTCCAGGTGGTCGATATCACAACAAAAAAGACTTTATGAAAATACCGAGCTTCAATAGACCTGACTTGAACTTTCCCCCATCACCTCCGCTTACTCATTCGGTATTGGAGAAATCGCATAACATACTCGACACAGTTGCTAAGCAAGATATTCTTTTGCATTATCCTTATCAGAAATTCGCACATGTATTAGATATGCTCAGAGCTGCGGCTATTGATCCGTTGGTTCGAACCATACGCATTACCATGTACAGAATAGCAAGCGATTCGCACATTCTTCATGCGTTGGTAAATGCCGCCAAAAATGGAAAACGAGTGGTAGCAATTGTTGAAGTACAAGCCCGATTCGATGAGGAGCACAACATTGAAATCACACGCATTCTTCAAGAGGCAGGTGTAGAAGTAATACCTGGTGTGCCAGGACTGAAAGTGCACTGTAAAATTTTTCAGATTAGCAGAAGAATTGGAGGTGTAACGGAGCGTATAACACACATTGGAACGGGAAATTTCCACGAGAAAACAGCCAATGTATATTCCGATACAACTCTGCTAACGGCGCATTTGGAAATAGGCAGGGAGGTGAGAAAATTATTTGAATTTTTCGAATCGAATTACAACCGTCCGCAATTCCGACACCTACTTGTTTCTCCTTTCAACACGCGAAGAAAGTTAAATGAGTTGATTCAAAAAGAAATGAATCATGCCAAGAAAGGAAAGCCCGCTTCAATACTCATAAAGCTGAATAACCTCATAGATGATAGTATCATTAAAAAGTTACTAGACGCAGCCGAGGCAGGGGTGAAAATAACATGTATTATTCGCGGAGTGTGTTTGTTGGTTCCAACAACGAAAAAGCAAGCTAAAAATATTGAAATCCGAAGCATCATCGGAAGATATCTCGAACATAGCCGAGTTCTTGTCTTCCATAACAATGGCGAAGAAATTATGCTCATTGGTAGTGCAGATTTAATGACTCGAAATCTAGATTATCGGGTCGAAGTTCTTACACCCATCTACGATAAAAAATTAAAGGAAGAGATTTCACAATGGTTGAATATGCAGCTTTCTGAGCATGCCAAGGCGAGATCGTTGAAGAAGGAAGATATGAATGCATACATATACCCGTTAGATGCAGCGAATTCATTCGATACACAAATCGAGTGGAAAAAATATTTGGAAGCCAAGTCTGTGAAGGCTTAATTTGGAAAAAAGATTGGAGTGAAGATAGCCGCCGTTGATATTGGTTCTAATGCCATAAGATTATTTGTTGCTGAGGTTTTTTACGATTCTGGAAAAATTGAACAAGACAAAATAAGTCACACCCGAATTCCCATTCGGTTGGGTGAAGATGTTTTTACGTTCGGAAGAATATCAGAGAAAAAGGAAATTCAACTCACACAAGTATTAACTGGATTAAGTCTGATCATAGATTCTCTTGGAGTAGACCACTATCGTATTTGCGCTACGAGCGCCATGCGCAGTGCAGAGAACGGAAGAGAGGTCGTCGATTCTATAAAGTCAAAGACAGGACTCACTGTCGATGTGTTATCAGGAGCAGAAGAGGCCGATATCATCTTTGCTAATTTCGAACAACAAGACTTGCCCAAATCGAAAAACTATTTGTTCATCGATGTGGGAGGTGGAAGTACAGAACTGACCATTATTGAGAATTTCGAAAGGAAGCACAGCCAATCGTTTGAAATTGGAACCGTTCGAATGCTTATCAACGATCAAGAGAAAATACCCAAAGCCATTTCCGTTTGGTTGAAGGAAAACCTTAATGAAAGTTTGAATTACGAAGCAATTGCCACAGGCGGAAATATTAGTTCAGCATTTAAAATGTTGGAGAAAAAACAAAGAGAAGCTATTGCAGTAAAGGAGTTAGAGACTTTGCTCAGAAACCTTGCGAAACTTTCAATTCACGAGCGAGTTAAGAAAT
>Ga0247722_10002173_pt1 | contig 10322 bp, 7 predicted proteins | sample MSEWelMarce3H_FC_FD_189094 | JGI IMG/M metagenome (GOLD analysis project Ga0247722, IMG submission 189094) | Subsurface sediment microbial communities from gas well in West Virginia, United States - MSEEL Well Study Marcellus 3H_FC | ecosystem: Environmental > Terrestrial > Deep subsurface >...
CATTAAAATGTATCTAGCGGGATCACAATTATGCAACTTTGTTTTGTTATCAATTATTATTATTCCAAAGATACATATTTCTTATATTTGTATCCGATACAAAGATATGAGCGGGAATATGGCTAGGAAAATGCCCAAGCGTGTTGGTCATAAATTTATGAACAGTAGTTAATTTTTTGTATTTATTTTGATGTATCTTAATTTTTAATTAAGTTAGCAACGTATTTAATAACCTTTTAATCCCCTAACAGATGCGTAAACAAATTAGTTATATTCTTGTTTTTTATTTATTTTGCACTGCTTTATTTTCTCAAAACAACGCTACTATGAACCCTTTTTTTAATAAATATACTACGCCTTTTAATGTTCCGCCGTTTGATTTGATAAAAAACGAGCATTTTAAACCCGCACTTATTGAGGGAATGAAACAACATGCAGCTGAAATTGAGGCAATTGCAAACATGAAAAATAAACCAACTTTTGAAAATACTATTGTTGCATTGGAAAATGCAGGCGAATTGTTGGGCAGAGTAAGTGTTGTTTTCTCGAACATGAATGGGGCTAACACCAACGATGAGTTGCAAAAAATTGCTAAAGAAATTGCGCCGCTTCAATCGGCACATAATGACAATATTTATTTGAATGAAAAGCTGTTTGAAAAAGTAAAAAAAGTGTGGGACAACCGACTGACCTTTAAACTTACACCTGAGCAATTGGTGCTTTTGGAAAAAAAATACAAATCGTTTGTGCGCAGTGGTGCCAACCTCAACGCTGCCCAAAAATTACGATTGCGAGAACTTAACGCTGAATTGGCTGTTTTGACTTTAAAATACGGTCAAAATATATTGGCAGAAACCAATAGTTTTGAATTGGTTGTTACCGATTTAGCGGATTTAAAAGGATTGCCAACCGATCTTATTGAGGCAGGTGCTGCCGAGGCAAAGGCAAAAGGAAAGGAAGGTAAATGGGTGTTTACGCTATCCAACTCAAGTGTGATGCCGTTTTTGCAATATGCCGAAAACAGAAAATTACGTTTTCAGATTTGGGATGCTTATCAAACACGTGCCAATCACGCTGATGACCATGATAATAAGGCGAACGTTATTGCTATTTCAAATTTGAGAAGTGAGCGTGCCATTTTGTTAGGCTACGAATCGCATGCGCACTATTCGTTGGAAGAAACGATGGCTAAAAATCCGCAAAAAGCCTACAAACTGTTAAACGATTTGTGGCAACCGGCATTGGCTATGGCAAAAATTGAGGCCGAAGATATTGAAAAATTAATGCGAAAAGATGGCATTACATCGGCTGTTGAACCTTATGATTGGAGGTATTATACTGAAAAAATTCGCAAAGAACGATTTGACTTGGACGAGCAAGAAATGAAACCTTACTTTAGTATTGATAATGTAAGAAATGGCATTTTTATGGTTTGTAAAAATTTATACGGTATTCAGTTTAAACAACTAACCGATGTGCCTGTTTACCATGAAGATGTAACGGCATGGCAAGTAACCGAGGCAAACGGTACACATATTGGCGTGATGTATATGGATTTTCATCCTCGGAAATCAAAAAGAGGAGGTGCTTGGATGACTTCTTACATTAACCAAAAAATGGTAGATGGAGTTCGTGTATCTCCAGTTGTTTCTATAGTATGTAATTTTTCAAAACCAACACAAAACGCACCTGCATTGCTTACTTTTGACGAGGTAACTACTTTTTTCCATGAATTTGGGCATGCGTTACATGGTTTGTTTTCAAATGTAACCTACAAAAGTTTGTCGGGTACAAGTGTGCCAAGAGATTTTGTTGAATTGCCATCGCAAATTATGGAAAATTGGGCTGCCGAGCCAGAAGTACTAAGGTTGTTTGCCAAACATTACAAAACAGGTGAAGTAATTCCGACAGCTTTAATTGAGAAAATGCAAAAAGCAGGTACCTTTGACCAAGGTTTTGGAACGGTAGAATACTTGGCCGCATCGTTTTTAGACTTGGACTACCACTCTCAAAAACAAGCCATTACAACCGACTCCAACACATTTGAAAAAGAGTCAATGAGCAAAATAGGTTTAATTAGTTCTATAATCCCACGTTACCGAAGCACATATTTTAATCATGTATTTGCGGGAGGATATTCAGCAGGATATTACAGTTACATTTGGTCTGGAGTTTTGGATACCGATGCTTTTGAAGCATTTAAAACCACTCAACTTTTTAATAAAGAAAAAGCAGCCTCGTTTAGAAAAAATATTTTGGAAAAAGGCGGAACTGACGACCCAATGAAAATGTACAAAGCCTTTCGTGGTGCAGAACCAAGCGTTGTACCTTTGTTAAGAAAAAGAGGTTTAGATAAAAAACCTGTTGCAAATCCTTAGTATATTTATTATCAAAAAGAAAGCACTAATTTCTTGAAAGTTTAAATTCCTTTTAAGAAAATAGTGCTTTTTTTTATGAAGTAAACGAAAATAATCTAAAGGATAATTTCAGATTATGAAAATAATTATTGCATCATTAATCGAAATTCGTCAACAACTGGATTTGCTTTTCCAAAATCAATTTCTTGAATAAAAAGTTCTACCGCTTTGTTGTTTTTTACACTTGGTAGCACGTTAGCTTGTTTATTATTTCTAATAACTACATTGATATCAGCTTGTTCAAGCTTGTCTTTTAAAGAAATGGCAAGTACCTCTTCACCTGAAAATATTTTAATTAGTCCCATGTTTTTTTTAATTGAGAATTTATAATTTATAATGGAAAACGGATAATTGACAATTGATAATTGACAATTGATAATTGACAATTGATAATTATCTAATTATCTAATTATCTAATTGACTAATTGTCTGACTCGAAAAACAAAGGTTCAATCATGATTTTATCGGCTAAAATCTCGACTCTTTCTGATATTTCTGAACAAAAAAACAATCGTTGGGTTTTTTCTACACTTGCTGATAATCGCATAATAACTGTATCTAACCGATTTTTAAATAAAATTTCGGCATCATCCACAACAAACATTTTGATGGTGTTCATGTTAAATCCAGCCGAAGCAAACATGGCATTTATCTTGGTGGTTGTGCCAACAATTACGTCCATTCCAAGTGATATTTGATTTTTATCATAATCAATATCACCTTTGTCATGCGCCCCAATTACACGAATATCCATATAATTTCCGTATTTTTTAAACAACTCAACCATTTCCAAAACGTGCTCTTTGTCTTGAACAAAAACTAATGCTCGAGTACTTTCGCCTACTTGTTTTTCAATTCTTTGCAATACATTTAAAACAATAGTTGTAGATTTACCAGTTCCGTTTGGCGATTGAATTACAGCATCTACTCCACTTTTGATGGTTGTAAAAGTTTCCAATTGCATTTCATTTGCTTCTGTCAAGTCATTTTCAATAAGCGCTTGTTGCAAAAGGGGGTTTATTTTTTTTAATTGCATATTTTTAGCTCTAAATAGAGTACTTTATTTATTTACTTGCGAACATTTTTACATCTTGTTCTGAAATTTCGTTGCCTCCAAGGATAATTAATCGCTCTATTACGTTTCGTAATTCACGAATATTTCCAGTCCAATCGTAGGCTTGTAGTAATTCGATTGCCTTTGATGAAAATGTTTTAATGGCATTACCTTGCTCTTCGGCTATTTTAACAGCAAAATGAGAAAGTAACAACGGTATATCATCTCTTCTGTCATTTAGTGAAGGAACTTTGATTAAAATAACTGCCAATCGGTGGTACAAATCTTCTCTAAAACGTCCTTCTTCAATTTCTTTTTTAAGGTCTTTATTGGTTGCTGCAATTACTCTAACATTAACTTTAATATCTTTATCGGCACCTACTCTTGTTATCATATTTTCTTGTAAAGCACGCAAAACTTTTGCTTGCGCCGACATACTCATATCGCCAATTTCATCTAAAAAAATTGTTCCTTTGTCGGCAGCTTCAAACTTTCCTGCACGGTCTTTAATGGCTGATGTAAACGCTCCTTTCACATGTCCAAAAAGCTCACTTTCAATAAGTTCGGAGGGTATTGCAGCGCAGTTCACTTCAATTAAAGGATAATCTGCACGTTCACTTTTTTCATGTAATTGATGTGCTACAAGTTCTTTACCCGTTCCATTTGGCCCTGTAATTAAAACTCTTGCATCAGTAATAGCTACTTTTTCAATAATAGCTTTGATATGATTAATTGGTTCCGAAGTCCCAATCATTTCATAGTTTTTGCTTACTTTTTTCTTTAGAATTTTGTTTTCAACTACTAGTTGTTTTTTGTCCAAAGCATTCCGAACCGTGTTTAAAAGGCGGTTCAAATCGGGTGGTTTTGAGATATAGTCAAAAGCCCCCAATCGCATGGTGTTTATTGCCGTTTCCATGTCGCCATGACCCGAAATCATAACAATTGGAATTTCAGGTTTAATTTTTTTTACCTCTTGGAGTAATTCTTCACCATCCATTTTAGGCATTTTGATATCACAAAGTACCAAATCATAATCGGTTACTTTGATTTTTTCAAATGCCTGAATGCCATCTTCCGCTTCTTCTACTTGATACGTATCGTTTTCTTCTGATAGTATTTTTGTTAAAACTCTACGGATGGCCGCTTCGTCTTCTACAATTAATATTTTTGACATGACTTGTCTTTATTACTTTTTACAAAGATACAAATTCAATTAGAAGTATTTATATTTACTTTGATAAATGAAATCAGGTTTAATATCTTAACCATTTTAATAACTCTTTCCAGGTTGGTTTTTTACCATACATTAAAATTCCAACTCTATAAATTTTAGAGGCAAACCAAACCACGCCAAAGAAAGAGGCGAACAAAATAGTTATTGAAATGGCAATTTGCCACCATGGCACACCAAACGGAATTCGCATCATCATTACAATTGGTGATGTTAGCGGAATCATTGAAAAAACAGTCGCTATGGTTCCGTGAGGATCGTTCATTACTGTAAAAAAACCAATATACACCCCTAGTATTAAAGGCATAATAATAGGTAAAAGAAATTGTTGCGAATCGGTTTCATTATCAACAGCTGCACCAATTGAGGCGTAAAACGAACTGTATAAAAAATATCCTCCAATAAAATAAATAATGAATGAAATTAATATAGTAAAAATTGGAAGGTTCAAAATTTCTTTTAAATACATCTGCATATTACCAGCCATTTCTTGCTGGGCGGTTTGCATTACTTGCGCATTTGCACCCGCACCAACTTGTGCTCCAAAAACAGACGATAAGATGGTAATAGCGGTTAACCCAAGAAGCGCCCAAATTAAAAATTGTAAGATTCCCGCTAATGAGGTTCCGATAATTTTCCCCATCATCAATTGAAAAGGTTTTACTGAAGATATGATTACTTCAATAATACGAGACGTTTTTTCTTCGATAACGCTTCGCATTACCATGTTTCCATAAATTACAATAAACATCATGATGAGATAACCAAATGCACCGCCAATTCCGATTTTTATTTCGTTTAAACCTTTCAAGGATTCCTCGCCGGAGGCTTTTTCTAATTGGATTGAAACATCGGCATTAGCCTTTTCAATGGCAAGCGTATCAAGACCCGATTTGATGTAATTATCTTGTGTTATTTTGTCGGAAATGGTGTTTTCTAAATCTTCGATAAACATAACACCCGGACTTTCATTTGAAATGAATTGCATGTTTTTTTGAAGCACCAGGTTATCGGTTGATTTGGGTACAAACAGAATACCTTCATACGCTTCAGAAACGATACTGTCCTTTAAAACCGACATGGGAACATTGGATAGATTCAAATATTTATACTCTTCATCACTTTTAAATTCATTGACAAACAAACCTGATTCGTCATGAACGGCAATGGTTTTTAAATCAGCTTTCATGGAACTTAAAAATCCAACAAAAACCCCAATTCCAACAAAAAGTAACGGACTTAAAAAGGTCATTACGATAAATGATTTATTACGAACTTTGGCAATAAACTCTCTTTTAATAATTAATACTAATTTGCTCATAATTATTCAGTTACAGATTGGATGAAAATATCATTTACACTCGGAATTTTTTCCATAAAATGGGTTACTTGCCCACGTTGAACAAGTACGTGCAACAATTCATTTGGCGTGGCGGTTCCCAATTGAATTTCCAACTTTAATTCATCATTTAATGATTTAAAATCAGTTTGAGATAACGTAAATTTTTGAGTCAAATCGTACATTAACCCTTCCACATTATCAGTCAAAATTCCAACTTCAAAACTATTGGTTCTAAATTGTTTTTTGACATCCGTTAATTTGCCTTCAATCAATTTGTTTGATTTATGAATCAGGGCAATATGATCGCACATTTCCTCCACACTTTCCATTCGATGGGTCGAAAAAATAACCGAAGTACCTTGTTTGTTAAGTTCGATAATTTCATCTTTAATCAAATTGGCATTTACAGGATCAAAACCAGAAAAAGGTTCGTCCAAAATCAACAACTTTGGCTGGTGCAAAACCGTTACCACAAACTGAATTTTTTGAGCCATTCCTTTTGATAGCTCTTGGATTTTCTTGTTCCACCATCCTTCAATTTCCAAACGTTCAAACCAATATTTCAATTGTTTTTGCGCTTCTTGTTTTGACAATCCCTTGAGTTGTGCCAAATACAAACATTGCTCACCCACCTTCATTGATTTGTACAAACCACGCTCCTCAGGCATATAGCCAATATACTGAACATCATTGGGTTGTAAAGGTTTACCGTCTAGTAAAACCAAACCAGAATCGGGCATTGTAATTTGATTGATAATTCTGATTAAAGACGTTTTTCCGGCACCGTTTGGACCCAACAATCCGTAAATACTTCCCTTTGGTATGGTTAAAGAAACTTGGTTCAATGCGGTATAATCACCATAGGTTTTAACCACATTTTGCACTTCGAGAATTGCGCTCATACGTAAAATTTTTATAGCTGTAAATTTAGTTGATTAGTAGTAATATCAACTCATTTGTTACATTTATTTCTAAAGAAATTAGAAAAAAATCTATAACAAATACTTATGTAAGGAAAGCTTGTGTTTTTATTTACAACTTATAACTCAATGAAATCATAACTACTCTAGGAAGTACGTAAGTTCTTGTTTCAGAAATCATATAGTCTGAAAAGGAAAAGTCATTTTTTATTTGATTATCAAATAAATTATTTGCAAACAATTCAAATCCGTAAGGACTATTTTTCTTTTGATATCGTAAGGATATAGATGCTATATCGTAAAAATTGGATTGGTTTGAACTATTGGTGTTTTTAAGGTTTTCGTACTCAAATTTGAATGTAAAAAACTTCTTAATAGTAAATTCAACGTCAGAATTAATACCTTCATTTTGATATTTATTTTCTGTAATACCACTAAATTGACTAAAACCTTTGTTGTATTCTAAACTAAAATCAGGCCATTTTTTGAAAACCGTTCTAAGGATCACACCAAAATTTTGATTGGTTCTATCGTTAGTAGTTAGGTTATTATTTAGATTTTGAGTATAATTAAATCCTGATAAACTTGTATTTAATTTTAAATTGAATCGATATATTTTTTTACTCACAGAGCCATTAAATCGCCAATTTGTTTCTGGATTATCTGTCAAAATGGGAGTTGCATATTGATTGATTCCGTTAATAACAATTTCGCTTCTAGTTGTTTTTACTTTCTTGTTATAACTCGCCATTGCGTTCCAAATGATACCTCGATACATGTTCATTTTGGAATAGCGCAAATTTGCAGTATGAAATTGTTCGTTTTCCAGCAACGCATTTCCCTTAAAAACAGTGTTATAGCTTTGTAAACTATACCTTGAAGCTAACTGACTCACCTCAGGAAAAGTGTTGGATAACCTATAGGTGAAATTTAATGTTTCTGATTTATTAAATTCAAAATCACTATTGAATTGCGGTTGCAACAGCGTTTTTGAAACCAAATATTCAGATTGGTTTTGATTGGTTTTTAATTGATAATGATGCAAATAAAGACCCGGTTTGTTGGTCCATTTTCCAATTTTAAATTTATATTCCAATCCAACATACGCATCGTTTAATTGATATTTTACTGAATTACCAAAATCGTTTAAACCAAAATCAGTAATTGTCCCGTTGCTAAGATATTGTTTTTCAGAAGTATCAAAACGTGAGGTTATATAGTTATTACCAACATTTGTATAAATATGATTGAAATTATTAATGATCCAATAATGTTTGAATAAAGCATCAATAGTATTGTTTTGAATGCGTTTCATTTGATCTATTGTATAACTAGAATCAGACACCAATGGAATATAACCCGATAAAAAAGGTTGATTTGTAAACCATCTATTTTGAGGTGTTGTTTTTTCAAACGCCTGATTTATTACAAAAGTTGTGGTATGATGGTCACCGTAGTTTTTGTGCCATTCTACATATTGTTTTACCGAATTATTGTCAGCTTTTGAAAGGGTTTCAAAAGTACTTAAATTCAAATTTGTAATTGAATTAATGGTATTGTTTATATCATTGGCACTCGATTGAAATTGCAAATTGTAATACCACTTTTCTTTTTTGCTTGGCGAATAATCCAATTTTATATTGCCAATACCCAATCCCGTTGTAGCTTGATTATTTTGAGTTTTATCTTCAAATGATATAAGATTGTTTTGAAGGTATTCGTTTTTATTTTCGGTTAGATTTTGCATCAAAACTTTTGAAAAAATACCAAAACCCGAAATCGCTAACTTGGGCGACGTATCAAAACTAAAATTTAGGGCAGCAAACTGGGATTTATTTTGTACCACATCGGTATTATCATTGGTGAAATTATACAAATTTGTTAATGATTTTCTATCCGATAAAAAACTACTCATCCCACCTTGAAAACGCATTAAATCTTGAAAAGTAAACGTACTTTTGCCAATATTATTTAAATCGCCAATAAAACTTACGTTTGTTTTGGGAGCGTAGTAAAATAGTCCAGCATGTGCTAGATAAAACCCATTATCATTGGCTATCTCTGCCCCTGCCTCTACATCTCCAAAAATGAATTTCTTTTTATTTTCTTTCAGTTTTACATTCATGGCAAGTTCATCACTATCAGACACTTGCTTCATAAAACCGACTTGGTTAAAATGGTCTATTACCTCAATTTTATCCAATGCATTTGCCGGAATATTTTCTACCGCAAGTTTAGATCCACCACCAAAAAAAGATTTACCTTCAACCAACATTTGAGTTACTTTTTTGCCTTGTACGGTAACGTTACCATTTTTATCCACTTCAACGCCAGGTAATTTTTCCAATATTTCTTTCATTTTGCGTTCGTTACCGTTAGCAAAAGATTTTATATTGTAAGTAAGCGTGTCTTTTTTTATCTCGATGGGTTTGTACTCGTGTTTGATGATGATTTCCTTTAAAACTTCGCCAGTTGGTTTCAATTTAAAATTGTGAGAAGCTATTTCGGTATTTGGTTCAACTATTAAAATTTCTTCGTTATAACCAATATATGATACTGTGATTTCATATTTTACAGCCTTTTCCAGTTCAATTTTGTAACGTCCTTTATTGTCGGCTATGGCAAATTTTAAAGTGGCTTTATCCGTAATCGGTTTTGCAATTATATTTGCCGATTCCAAGGGTTTCCCAGCATCGTCTGAAACAACCCCAATAATGGATTGACTTTGCGAAAACGAAAAGTTGCTTATCAATAAAATAAAGGCGGTTACAATATATTTTGTCATGTATCAAAAATAGGAAAAAGATTGATTTATTGGTGGAGATATTAAAAAACTATCTCTTGGGTATCTCAGGGAGTTTTTTTAGATAGTCACTTTCAGAGATTATTTTACCTTTTGGCATTTTAATTTTTACTTCCTCTTGGTTTTTATACTCTATTTTATTTGCAAGCAACGTAATGTTATTATCCGTAATCTCTAAAATTAACCCTGGTAAATTATTAAATTGCTTAGGACCAAAAGAATAAGGTAAAGATGGTGCAAACCAAGCTACTATTTCTCTAGATTTTTCAATCCCATCTCGGTTTTTGAACATTTCTGTACAAGTAGCTTTATAACAAATGTAGCTATCTATCATTTTGGATTCTTCTGTAATTAACCAAGGTGAAGGAGAATAATCGCGAGAAAGTAATATGTTTTCATTATTTTGAATAATAACTTTTTGAGTTGCTTTATCAAAATAATATTCGCCATTAGCAACCATAATAGAAATAATTTTTTCGTTTTGATTATTTTCAACTTCTTTTTTCATATTGTTTTGAAAATAAAAATGCGATTGAGTGGAATTAAAATCTAACA
>Ga0247722_10002174_pt1 | contig 10320 bp, 8 predicted proteins | sample MSEWelMarce3H_FC_FD_189094 | JGI IMG/M metagenome (GOLD analysis project Ga0247722, IMG submission 189094) | Subsurface sediment microbial communities from gas well in West Virginia, United States - MSEEL Well Study Marcellus 3H_FC | ecosystem: Environmental > Terrestrial > Deep subsurface >...
ATTCGCCCATTTTTTGCTTACTTGCTCCTAAGCCAGAACCAAATAATCCGCCACTAGCTAATCCCATAATGCTGTGGGCTGGTTGCCAGCCAGCAAATTTGTAGTACTGCTCATCAAATGGATCGATGAATGCACCAAGACGATTTAATCGGTAGGGGTTAGCGATGATTAACGCCGTGGCTAATGCACCAAAAACCATTGCAAGGTAGGCAAAGTGTTTAAGTGGGGCACCTGAAATAAATGCTATTCCGCCCAAGATGGCAACAATTAAAATCGCAGTTCCTAAATCCCGTTGCCATAAAACTAATCCCACAACAACAACTGCCCCAGGCAGAATTACTAAAAATGGATTCTTAATAAATCCATCAGAACTCTTATTTTCACTGATTCGAAGGTGCAGCGCGCACCATAGAATCAAGGCAAACTTTGCAAACTCTGAGGGCTGCAGGGTAAAGCCGGCTAATTCAATCCAGTTTCGATTTCCATTAATGTTTTTACCTAAGTTGGGCACAAATGGCAATGCTAGAAAAATTATCGACAGCAAGAGTGAATACCTTGCCGCTGCTGGCCAAATTGCACCTTTTACGCGGTATGCCCAGTACGCACTACCGCAAGCCAAAATTAAAAAGAAAAATTGCTTTATAAAGATTGAGTAAGTCGATCCATTGTCTTGTAAGGATTCAACTGCCGATGCTGAAAGCACCATGGTTAAACCAATTCCAGATAGAGCAATAACTGACCAAATGATTAAATAAAATGGCAGCTCTGGTTGTTTAAAGATTTGTGTGTAGTTTCTGGACTGTGAGGTGCTTTTCATGCCAACTCTCCTACCGCTTTAGCAAATAATTCGCCCCGCTGCGCATATGAAGTGAATTGATCCATCGAAGCACATGCCGGTGCCAGTAAGACTGTATCTCCTGGCTCAGCTAATTTAAGAGCAAGCTTTACTACATCATGAATTAGCTGTGAATTATCACTTTCCTGATCTACTAAATGGATTGGAATCTGCGGTGCATATTTAGTTAAAGATGCTTTTATCAAATCACGATCTTTACCAATTAATATCGCAGATTTAATCCGAGGTGCACAGCGCTGAACAAGCTCATCCATACTGGCACCCTTTGCCAACCCGCCGGCAATCCAAATGACATTTAAATTTGCCATGATTGCAGCGGCTGCGGCATGAGGATTTGTTGCCTTTGAATCATTAATCCAATTGATCTCATTACCTTTCTTAATCAATTCAAGGCGATGGTGATCTGTAGTAAACGCGGTTAGTCCTGCTTTTATCTGCGCATATGAGATACCAATTGATAAAGCCAAAGCTGCTGCTGCCATCGCATTTAAAATATTGTGAGGAACGGTAGGAGTGATATCAATTATCTCTGCTATTTCAGTGGCATGTGCTTTAGATGTAGCAAAGGCGCGATCAATAATTAACTCTTCTACTAAACCAATCTCCCCTATTGCTGGTGTGTTTAATGAAAACCAAGTAACGCCATCTTGGCCTAAGTGCCGCGCTGCCAAATATGGGTCTGATTTGTTTATAAAACTTCGCTTGCTTTGGCCAATCAGTTTTAACTTAGCCTTTGCATACTCTTCAAAGGAGCCATGCCAATCAATGTGATCTTGGGCAATATTTAAAATTGCAATTGACTCGTACTTTGGCAGCTCACTCCAATGAATCTGAAATGATGATAGCTCTAGGGCAAGAACTTCATACTTAGCAGGATCACAAACCGCTGATATAACTGGCTCGCCAACATTGCCGCAGACAACAGCATTAATTCCAGATGTAGTGAATATGCTCTGCAGCATTTGAATCGAGGTGGTTTTACCGTTTGTGCCCGTAAGTCCAACCCATTTTTGATTTGGCGCAATTTCGCATTTGATTAACCAGGCTAAATCAATCTCACTTTGGATCTGGATACCATCGGTGATAAGTTTTTTGAGAAGTGGATGATCACTGCGCCATCCCGGTGAGACAATCGCTAATTCAATTCCCTTTGGCAAATCTTGGATGTTCTTAATTATGCTTTGATCACCTGCGGTATCTTTTTCATCAAAAATATGAATATTTGCACCGAAACTAAGTAGCGCCTTTGCAACCGCAGTGCCAGTTACGCCACCGCCAATTACTAAACAGTTTTTGCCCATAAGTTGAGCAGTAAAACTCATTTTATGAAACCACCCATTGGGCGTAGAACAAACCAAGCCCGGCAGCAACTCCTAAACTTGCAATGATCCAAAAACGAATAACGATTGTTACTTCACCCCAGCCCATCAGTTCAAAGTGATGTTGTAGGGGCGCCATTTTAAACACCCGCTTGCCGCCGCTAATTTTAAAGTAGGCAACTTGAATTATCACCGATGCTGTAATTAGTACGAATAAAAATCCGAGTACAACCAACAAAAGTTGAGTACGAAGTGTGATCGCAATACCCGCAAGTGCCCCACCTAGCGCTAATGAGCCAACATCTCCCATAAATATCTTTGCCGGTGAAGCGTTCCACCACAAGAATCCACCACAAGCTCCGGCAAATGCTGCAGCAAGAACTGCTAAATCAAGTGGATCTCTAACGTTGTAACATTTTAATCCGGGTGAAACCGCGCAACTTTGACCAAACTCCCAAACGCCAATCAAGATAAAAGCTGTGAACACCATTACCGCAGCGCCAGTTGCTAAGCCATCTAAACCATCAGTTAAATTAACTCCGTTGCTTGTGCCAAGTACCATCAAGATAACCCAAATAATTACTACAACTAGAGCAAGCTTTATTGAGGTATCACGAACCGTTGAAAGACTAGTTGAGATCGGTGTTAGACCATCCTTATCTGGAAACTGCAGACCAGCGTAGGCAAATCCACCAGCGGCTAGCATCTGACCAAATATCTTTTGCTTTGCAGTTAAACCCAGCGATCGCTTTTTTGCTACCTTTAAATAATCATCTAATAAACCAACTAATCCCAATGCCAGCACCAAAGCAAGCACCAATGCCGCAGATGCAGTGATTGCAACGCCAGTAACTAAGTGGCTTAATCCGTAACCAAGTAATGCTGCAAATATTAAAATTATGCCGCCCATAGTTGGGGTTCCGCGTTTTACATGATGAGTAGTTGGTCCATCTTCGCGAATGAATTGACCGTAACCCTTACTTGCTAAGAACTTAATCAAAGCTGGGGTTGCAAAAAAAGCGAAGATTGCTGAAATCGCGCCAGCGAGCAATATGCCTTTCATGCTTGGCCCGCCTCTTCTGCGCTATCAAGCGCTGCCTTAATTATCTCCGCTAGATTTTCAAACTTCTCAAAGCGTGATGCCTTAAGCAGCAAAACATCACCTGCTGAAAAATTACTGGCTAACTCTAAAACGCTGGCGTGATCAATACAGTTATGAATACTCATTTGATGAGGTGTTTCTTGTAGATCACCCTCATTTTGCACTGCTTTATCTCCATAAAGATCGGTTCCTACCGCAACAAAGTGATCTACCCCTTCTGCTGCAGCGTAGGTAAGAATCTCTTGGTGGCGCACTCCTTCAGAGCTGCCTAATTCATGCATCTTGCCAACTATCGCCCAGGATTTACCGCCACTGATCTGAGATAGCAACACCAAACTTTTAATTGCAGCTCGCATACTCTCTGGATTAGCGTTGTAGAAATCATTGATAAAGGTAATGTCTGCAATAACTTCAACCTGCATGCGCCACTTACTAGTTATCTCGGCTGTTGTTAAACCATCGGCAATTTTTTCATTACTAATACCTAATGCATGCGCCACAGTGGCAGCCGCCAAAGCATTTACAACTTGATGCTCACCTAACTGCGCAAGTGATACCGGTACTCGACCAGTTGGAGTTACTAAATCAAAGTGGGCATATCCTCCAGGTAGTTCTAGGTTTCCAGCTCGAACATCTTCACCAATTATTAACTTTTTAAGCGGCAAACCATCTGCCATCTTCGGCGTGAATTGATCTTGATTACCTAGTACCGCAATCGAACCCGCTGGCAGATTTTGGATTAGCTCACCCTTGGTTTTTGCAATATTTTCAACAGATCCAAACTCTGATAGATGCGCAGTTCCTACAACTAAAACCACTCCGATGTTGGGTGAGGCTATCTTTGTCAGTAACTCAATATCGCCAGTATGGCGGGCGCCCATTTCAACGATACAAAACTTTGTTTCCTCATTAGCTCTAAGAATCGTTAGTGGCACGCCAATTTCAGTGTTTAAATTTGCTTGCGTGGCAACAGTGTTTCCAACTTGTGTAAGAATGGCTGCCAAATACTCCTTGGTTGTCGTTTTACCTTGTGATCCAGTAATGCCAATTACTTGCATCGCTGGCAGAAGATCACGTACTGCTTTAGTTAATTGCAATAAAGCTGCTCCGACATCTTTTACCAAGATTGCAGGTCCCGGAACTGGCTTTGAAACAAGAGCGAATTTTGCGCCCTTTGCAATTGCCTCTAAAACATAATCATGTCCATCAGATTTTTCGCCCACAAAGGCGGCAAAGAATGTGTCTTTTGTTGCAGCGGCTGAGTTAATAACTGGTACCTGATTAATAATCTCATCGCCAGAAATACCAATTAGCTCACCAGAAAAAATCTTTGCAAACTCTTTAGCGGTTATTTTTATCATTTTAAATCACGACCAGCTAACAAATGCGATATTGCACTTTGTAACTCAATTTGATCATCAAATGGCTGGATTTGCCCAGCTACTTCCTGTCCGCTCTCGTGTCCTTTGCCAAGGATTAAAATCGTATCGCCAGCTTTTGCAACAGATACTGCATGTGTTATTGCCATCTTGCGGTCGGTGATAATCATATTTGGTGCTTGAATCTTATTACTTCCCACCATTTGGGAGATGATTAACTCCGCTGATTCACCTCTTGGGTTATCACTTGTAAAAATAGCAACATCAGAACCAGCCAATAATGAATTACCCATTATTGGTCGCTTACTCACATCTCGATCACCGCCACATCCCAGCAAAGCAATTACCTTACCCGTCGTAAAGGTGCGAGCGGTTGCTAATACGCGATCAACTGCATCTGGAGTATGTGCATAATCAACGATGGCATTAAAACTTTGCCCAAGATTTACTTTGGCTAAGCGCCCTGGAACATTTTTTAACGCCGGGATTGCCTTTTCAATTTGCGCCATAGAAAGGCCAGTTTGCTCCGTGATCGCAACGGCGATGAGTAAATTATCTAGATTAAAATCCCCTAGCAATCCAAAATTACAGTTAATTACGGCGACACCACGGTGGGCAATTGAGATCGCATAACCATCAGCTGTTGGTTTATAGGAAAGATAATGCCAATCGGCCGTTACATCATCGCGAGAAACTGTTGTTAGTTTTCCTTTAATCTCTGAGCAAAGTCGCTTTCCATAGGAATCATCGATATTTACAATTGCATGATCACTTAATTCTGCAGTGAACAATTTCGCCTTAGCTAAATAGTAACTTTCCATATCTCCATGAAAATCCAAATGATCTTGAGTCAGATTAGTAAAGGCAGCAGCCTTAAAATGTGCACCATTTACTCGACCTTGTACTAGCGCATGGCTACTAACCTCCATTGAAAGATGAGTGGCATTACTTTGCAACATTAGGGCTGCAATTGATTGCAGCTGCGTTGCCTCCGGAGTTGTTCGCACCGATTCAAATTTGCGCTCTCCAACTTCAATGCCGATTGTTCCGATGATGCCACTAGTGAAACCGGATAATTGCCACAACTGCTTAACTAGGTTGGCACTTGTAGTTTTTCCATTTGTTCCAGTTATTCCAACTGCAGTTAACGAATTAAAGGGTGAATCGTTAAACCATGCGGCTAGCGCACCCACTATCTGCCTTGGATTTTCTCGCTTAAAAATTGGTACCTCACATGCAAGAACCCGATCGGATAAAACCGCTACTGCGCCATTTTTAATTGCAATATCTAAGAAATCTAATCCATGATTTTTTGCACCCGCTAGAGCTATAAATAGATCGCCAGGTTTGATTGATTGCGCACTCAAACTGATGCCAGTTATAAAGAGTTCTGTAGGAAATAATTGTGGATCAAAATCCATCAAATTCTTGGCTGAAATTTCTGGGCGATCCCACATGTTATTGATTCTTCTCTGGTTGCTTCTTGGTTTTCTTATTTGCATCCCCTTGCGCAAATAAGTTCTTAGCTGGCGCTGTTGGCTTAACCTTCTCATTTTGCAAGACAAAGCTCATAACCTTTTTAAATACTGGTCCAGCAAGTACTCCACCCCAGTGCATTCCCTTTGGATCTTGGATGGTCACACTCACTACATATTTCGGTGCATCAGCAGGTGCAAAACCAATGAAAGTTGCGGTGTATCCGCTGTAACAACCACATACTGTGCTGTATCGCTGGGCAGTACCCGTTTTTCCAGCAACTCGATAACCAGAGATCGCAGCAGTTGGTGCAGTACCTGTTTTTGAAACTACACCCTCCATCATCAGGCGCATCTGCGCAGCAGTTTCATCACTTAATACTCGAACACCTTCAACTTTCTTTGCTGGCGTATACCTGCCGCTTTGATCTACTACGCCAGCCAAAATTGTGGGATTTACTTTAATTCCATTGTTAGCAATTGTTGCAAATACTGATGTTGATTGCAGCGCAGTTACAGAATAACCCTGACCAAATGAGATCGTTGGAAGTGAAACACCAGACCAATCTTTGACTGGATGCAGGATTCCCGCGGACTCACCAGCAATTTTGGAGTTTGTACTCTCACCAATTCCAAATTTACGTAAGTAATTATAAAGTTTATCTTTACCAAGTAACTGTCCAATTTTAATTGATCCAGTATTACTGGAAACTGCTAATAACTTAGTTGTTGTCATCTGCTCTGTTGGATGTTTCTCATGATCACTAAAGGTGCGGTCATAGATCTTCATTGAGTAGGGAACCGTAAACACGGTATTTGGCGTTATTTTCTGCTCTTCTAATGCTGCAGCTACTGTAATAACTTTGCCAGTAGAGCCAGGTTCATATACCTCTTGTACCGCTGGATTATTTAAAGTATCCAAAGTTATTTTCTTTGTGCTGTTTGGGTCGAAAGTTGGCGCACTTGCCTGTGCCAAGATATGGCCCGTTTTTGGATCCATCACAATTACGGTGCCAGATTTAGCCCTTGATGATGAAACCGCTTGATTAATTGCATTTTGAGCAACCCATTGCACATCTTGATCAATTGTTAATCTAATACTTGTGCCAGATTTTGCTTCTACCTGCACTTCTTGTGAACCAGGAATAATGCTGCCGCGACCATTTGCATATCGATACTCACCATTTACACCACTTAGCATTGGATTTAATGATGATTCAACTCCCGATGCGCCAACTCCAGCATCATTAATGATTCCAATTAAAGATGCAGTAAGTGATCCACTTGGGTAATCGCGGATGTATGAACGCTCTGGAATAAACCCACTGATTCGCTTTGAAATTCCCTTCTTCTGCGCCATCACAGTTTTATTGTAATTTGTAACAACCGTATAAATCTTCTCCCAAATTGCTGGCGTTACATCTTTAGCAATGATTACATAGCGTTTGGTGCCAGCAATTTGTGGCAATAGTTGATCTGACGTCATTCCTAAAATTGGAGCAACTAAATTTGCGGCTGTTATTGGATCATTTATCAACATCTGATCAACTGCAATGTTGATCGCTGAAACACTTCTTGCTAATTCAACACCGTTAACATCATAGATTGTGCCCCGCGGTGCAAGTAAGGTTGCAGATTTAGTTAACTCATTTTGAGCCCGATCCACATACCCACTGGCCCGGATCGCCTGCAGATCAATTAGGCGCAGAGCAAAAAGTAAAAGTACAACTAAAGCAAAGGCAACAATTTTTCTAATTCGCTCTTGGACTAGCTGCTGATGAGTTAACTCCAAATTTTTCATGGTTTTAAACCACCACCGGTTAGATCTAAGAATCTGGGATTGGTATTAACAATCATTCCTAATTTCATGGCATTTTCGGCCAACTTCGCCGGTGATGATTTTTCAGATACCTCTTTTAATATTGCTTCGCGCTGATCGGCCAAAGTAGTTGCTTGAACCTTAAGTTGCTGCAATTTAAAAGCATCTTGAGCTAAGGCGGTGTTAATCAGCAACAAAGAGAATAAGCCGATGATAAAAACTGAGATCGCAATAATGATGAAGCTTTTATCATTTGCCTTCTTGCCACTTTGTAACTCTGGAACAAGACGCAAAACTGCTTTAGTTGTTCCGGTAGTTACCGCCTTGCGTGAGCGCTCAATCGCCGGTGCAAAATCAAATATCGCCATGGTTTATGCCGCCACTCTTTCAATCGCCCGAAGCCGCATCGATTGAGATCGTGGATTAATTTCTTGTTCACTCAAATCAGCTGCCTCACTGCCATTTAGTAACAATTTAAATTTCGCTGCTGAATTCGGTAATTCCATTGGTAGCCCAAGTGGCGTATTGCTTTTGGTGGCTTCTGCAAAACATGATTTAACAATTCGATCTTCAAGTGATTGGTAGGACATCACAACGATGCGCCCACCGACCTTTATCGAAGCAAGTGCTGCTGGTAGTGCTTGTTCTAGAATCAATAACTCTTGATTTACTTCGATCCGCAGCGCTTGAAAGGTTCGCTTGGCTGGATTTCCACCAGTGCGACGGGCTGGAGCTGGTATTGAAGCCTTAACAATCTCAGCTAAATCTGTAGTTGTATTTAGGTTTCCAGCATCTCTAGCTTTAATGATGTTTTCAGCGATTTTGCTGGCGAACTTCTCTTCGCCAAATCTTTGTAGCAGCTTTGCTAACTGACCATGTGAATAGGTATTTAGAACAATTGCAGCAGTAAGCTCCGAGCTTTGATCCATTCGCATATCCAGCGCCGCACTTTGTGAATAAGCAAACCCTCTGCTTGCTTCATCTAGTTGCATAGATGAAACACCTAGATCAAATAAAATTCCATCTACTTTATCAATCTTCAAATCAGCCAAAATCTGCTCAATTTGATCATATGTTGCATGAACTAAACTCACTCGATCAATCATTGGTGACAAAGTTTTAGCCGCAAGATCTAAGGCAGATTGATCTCGGTCGATTCCAATTAAATGCAGATTGCTAAATCGCTCTAGTAATACCTTGGCGTGGCCACCTAATCCAAGTGTGCAATCGATTATTACTGGGTGTGAACTTTTGGTAACAACTGGGGCAAGTAGTTCAATGCAACGCTCAAGTGCAACTGGCACATGCTTTAACTCTGTACTCATCTACTTCCCCTTTCATCTAGCTGGTTTGAAATTCATTGCTGCTTTACTTATTTGGTAATTAATTGATATCAACTTTGGTCACCGCCACTAGGTGGCTTGAAAGATTTAACGAATAAATTCGCTAGATCTAGCCGACGGAGTCGAACTCTTTAAAGTTATGCGCGGCACCGGGGAAGTGGCGCCGCGAATCTTTAGTGAGTGGCGGTGGCCGAAATTGATATCTAGAACAGTCCGGGTAGTACCTCCTCAGAAACATCAGAGAATGTTTTTTCACGATCTGCTAAGTAAGCGTTCCAAGTTGTTGAATCCCAAATTTCTAATCTGGTATTTGCACCAATAACTACACAATTTTTTTCAAGTGATGCGTAGGTACGAAGACCAGCAGGAATATTTACGCGACCTTGATTATCTGGAACCTCATCATGTGCTCCAGCAAACATCACACGTAAGTAATCACGTGATTTCTTTTCAGTAACTGGTGCTTGGCGCAAGCGTTCGGTGATTAGCGAGAATTCATTAGCGGGAAATACATAAAGACAGCGTTCTTGACCCTTAGTAATTACTAAACCCTCGGATAACTCATCCCGGAAACGGGCGGGCAGGATCAAACGACCCTTTTCATCAAGCTTTGGCTCGTGTGTACCCAAGAACATTGATGACCCCCCTTCACGCTTAGGAAAAAGCTCAGGTCACCACTTTACTCCCTTTTTCCCCACTTTCAACCCCCCTCACCCACTTCTCCTCCAAATCCTCCACACCCAACCCCTTCCGTATTTGGGCATAAAAAAACCGCCCTTGGCGGGCGGTTTACTTAATACTCACTTGGATCTATCGATCCTCACCACGTTGATCCCAGCGCTCATTTAGGGTGGCAGACCAGCCAGGCTTTTTTACCCGCTTGGCCTTGCCCGAACCTGCAGCGCCAACAGTTAGATTACTTAAAACCAAAATTAGGCCAATTAAGGAAAGTAGAAATGCTGCTACGCCGATCGGGGTGGATTTTGCGATCAGGGCGGTGATTAAAGCGATTAAGCCAAGTAGAAAC
>Ga0247722_10002175_pt1 | contig 10319 bp, 9 predicted proteins | sample MSEWelMarce3H_FC_FD_189094 | JGI IMG/M metagenome (GOLD analysis project Ga0247722, IMG submission 189094) | Subsurface sediment microbial communities from gas well in West Virginia, United States - MSEEL Well Study Marcellus 3H_FC | ecosystem: Environmental > Terrestrial > Deep subsurface >...
AAAATGGACGATGCCAATTCAAAATTGGCGAATGGCGCTAAATCGTTTCGTTATAGAATTTGGTGACCGCCTAAACGGCCACCATTAATTCCACAGGCATTTACACAGAAAGATTTACAGGCTCGAAATATGGCTAAATCCGGCTTTTCCGTAGTAGATCAGTCTTAAGTCCGACAGGCTGCTAGATAGTAAGCTCAGTATTCATTATTTTAAAACCGCCCATTTGAGGCGGTTTTTTTTGTCACTCGTGTTTAAAATTACAATTTTATGCTTTACTCTTTCTTTATTCTTTCTATTTTATTGTTATTTTGTGTGAATATAGAAAGTTTGAGGTTATATATTGCAAAAATCCTTTCGTCTAGCTATCTAGAAAGACAGTAGTCTTTTGTTGCTCAGCTTTCATGAATTTTCTTTTGACCGTTTGCGGCTGTTTTTTTGCAAAAATATGGTTTTTGTCAGTTTTAAGTAATGCAAAGGAGAATGAATATGCATGAAAATACCAGCCAAACATCGATCAAAGATGTGATGCGCTTGCATGATATTGACGAAGTAGATCTTGAAGTGGTGCGTAAATATGGGGCCTTGGTGATGCCAAGGATGTCCGAGTACATTACTCATTTTTATGAATGGATGCGTGAGCTGCCAGAGTACCAAGCACTGATGGCTAACGATGAGGTTAAAAAACGCGCACAAAGTGCCCAGCTTAACTACTGGAAAACTTTTTTTTCTGCACACTTAGATGAAGCCTATCTTGAAGATCGCCGTCGCCTCGGTGAAACCCATGCGCGGATTGGCTTATCACTGCCTAGCTATTTTGCAGGAATGAATTATTCCTTTGTATTGTTTACTAAGAAATTGTATGACGGTGGTTTATTTAGTGAAGAGTATGGCAAGGCCGTAGCTGCCATTACAAAGTTATTGCATTTAGATACCACCATTGTAGTGGAAACGTATAGCCGATTAATTAATGAGCGCATTAATGATCAAAGCCGCGCATTAATGGAGATGTCCACGCCGGTCACGATGATTTGGCAGGATATTTTAATGCTGCCTGTGGTGGGGATTATTGATTCCAAACGGGCACAAGACATTATGGCGGCGATCTTGTTGAAAATTTCTGAAACCCGTGCCCGTGTTTTTATTATGGATATATCGGGAGTGGCGATTGTGGATTCTGGAGTGGCAAATCACTTAATTAAAATCACCAAAGCCACGCGCTTGATGGGCTGTACTAGCCTGATATCAGGGGTATCTCCTTCTATTGCGCAAACGATTGTGCATTTGGGAATTGATATTGAAGGGATGACCACACACGCCACGCTGCGTGATGCCCTAGAGCAAGCTTTTAAGAGTGTAGGGATCAGGATGAAGCGGCTTGATGAGGCTTAGGGGGCGGTAATGGATGAGCGTGAATCGGGGGGAGGGGTCGCTATTTCTGTGGTGGAAGATGCTTTACTTGCCTGCGTGCAGAGTGATTTGCGGCCCTCTACGATGATCGCGCTGCAAAGCAAATTATTGCAACAGGTCATTAAAGTAGCTGCGAAAGGGGTGATGGTTGATTTGTCCGAAGTAGACGCATTGGATGTGGATGGGTTTGCATCCTTGGTTGATTTAACTCAAATGCTAAAAATTATGGGGGCAAAAACTGTTTTTATCGGCTTTAGGCCGGGTGTGGTTGCCGGTTTGGTGGCGTTAGATAGTGATTTATCTGCGCTGCGTGGCTGTCAGACTATTCGACAAGCATTGGATTTACTACATGAAACCTAGCATGGAAATGGCCACGGTTTGGCGAAACATTCGCAATGACGCAGATGTGGCCATGCTGGTGGCCTACACTTTTACTTTGGCCAAGCAATGCGGATTTTCACCCATTGCCGTTACTGAAATTACGACGGGTGCCTCAGAGCTTGCTACCAATATTGTGAAATACGCAGGAGAAGGCGTGATGTCTTTTTCTTGGGTGGTGGTTAAAAACCACGAAGGCCTTGAGGTGATGGCTGAGGATAGGGGCCCAGGGATAAAAAACCTAGAACTTGCTATGTCTGAGCACTACAGTACCAAAGGAACACTGGGGCTGGGTTTGCCTGGGACTCGTCGTTTGGCTGATGAATTTGAAATTAGCTCAGCGGCAGAGATGGGGACCCGTGTCTTGTTTCGTAAGTGGAAAAACTAAGTCATGCACTTTGAATATGCGCGTTGTTTGCGGCCTTGTTTTGGCGAAGTGGTGTGTGGTGATGGCACTTTTATCAAGCAAATGGAACATGGCGTGCTGGTCGGTATTTTGGATGTGCTGGGCCATGGGCCAGAGGCGCACGAGCTGGCTAGATTGTGTGAGCAGTGGCTAGAAGAAAACAGCAATGAAGATATTGAGCTGATGCTTAAATCCTTGCATGAGCATATTCGTGGATCACGCGGAACGGCCATTACGATGGCTTTTTTAGGTAATGATGGTAATGCTAAATGCGTAACTATAGGCAATACGGTGATGCGTAAATTAGGCAAGGATTGCTATACCTTCCCTGCGCAGGCGGGCACGTTAGGTATTATTTTACGCAGTATGCGCATCGAGACGTTTAGCTTTAGAAGTGACGATGTGTTTGTTTTGGCGACGGATGGTATACAGGAACATATTGCTGCGGATGATATTTTGCTAGAGCGCAGAAATACCTTGAACCAGATGGTTGCAAATTTGCTAAGCCGTTTCGGTAAGCTTTATGACGATGCCACTTGTCTGGCGATAAAGTGCACATTATGACTGAACTTGGCGTATTGGATCTGCGATCCGAAGAAAGTGTTTATATTGCCCGCGATAAACTGCGCCGCGCTTTAGGCTGCCTTAATCTTAATCGAATGCGCAGTGATTTCCTTTTGACGGGGTTTTACTCCCTGTGCCAACTGGTGCGTCAATCAACCGTCACCCATTTCTTGTCGTTAAGCATGGAAAGCGAGTCGCTGTGCTTTATAGTGCAGTCAGAAAGGGGCTTGGTCACACATTCGCTTGCTGCGTTTTTTGATGTGCAGCAAAATATATCGGCTGGTAAGGTATTGTTGGTGTTTAAAATTGGTCGTCAAGATTTTGATGCTATTTTGCAGGTTAAAAACATCATTAGTGAGCAAACGCGTGATGAGCTGATGTCAGTGTTGACGATAAGCAATGCAGAGTTGGCCTCGCATAAACAGGGGCTAGAGCAAGAAGTGGATCGCCGTTCAATGGCCTTGCAACAAAGTGAAATGCAATCAAAAGCGGTTATTGAGGGCGCGCCGATTGCGGTTATCTTATTAGATAAAGATTGCTGTGTGACGGATTGGAATCGTGCTGCCGAGTTAACTTTTGGGTTTTCTCCTTCAGAAGTCATCGGTTTAAAGTTACAAAGTTTGATTTATATTGAAGGCGATGGTGATTTGCCTTTGGTATTAGAGCGTGGTTTGAGCGAAGCCACGTCACGCATTACCACTGCACGTTTTTGGGAATTACTGGCCAGAAATCGCTCAGGCAGTTTATTGCCCATTGAAGTCGGCATGACGGTATTAAATATGGATGGGCAGTATAGTGGTACTTTATTTGCCCGCGACATTAGTCAGCGTAAAATAGTAGAGCAAGAATTACAATTAGCTAAATCTAAAGCAGAAGAAGCCGCATTGGTTAAATCAAATTTTTTGGCCAATATGAGTCACGAGATTCGTACGCCTATGAATGCGGTAATTGGTTTATCTCACTTGGCATTAAAATCTGAAATGTCGGCTAAGCAGCGTGATTATCTATCTAAAATCCACCATGCAGGAACATCACTACTGGGGATTATTAATGATATTCTGGATTTCTCTAAAATTGAAGCGGGCAAACTTAATATTGAGCTCGCGCCCTTTGATTTGGAAACAGTATTAAATAATGTATGTACCGTAACCACGCAAAAAGTATTTGAAAAAGGTTTAGAGTTTGTGATTCATCACCCAGTGGATATTCCGCCTTTTTTATTGGGAGACTCGCTGAGGCTGAGCCAAATTATGATTAATTTGGTTAATAATGCAGTTAAATTTACTGAATCTGGTGAGGTAGAAATTACCATTCAATGTATTGAAAAAAACCAAGAACACACGCAATTAGAATTTAGAGTCAGAGATACCGGTATTGGGATGACTCAAGAGCAATTGGGTAAATTGTTTATGCCGTTTACTCAAGCAGATAGCAGCACTACGCGCAAATTTGGTGGTACAGGTCTGGGCCTTTCAATTAGCAAAAGGCTGGTTGAGTTAATGGGCGGGCGGATTTGGGCTGAAAGCGAAAGTGGTGTAGGTAGCCAGTTTATTTTTACGGCTTGGTTTGGTGTTGAGCATAAAGAAATTAGAAAACGTGCGATTCCCGCTGAAATTAATAATATGCGTGTGTTGGTCGTGGATGATCATGAACACGCACGTTTAGCTATTATTGAAGTATTAAAACGTTTTTCTGTAAGGATTGAGCATGTGGGCTCTGGGCAGGGCGCTGTGGAGCTGTGCGTGGCGGCCAATCAAAGGGAGGATCCATTTGGTTTGGTTTTGCTTGATTGGCAAATGCCGATGATGGATGGCGCACAAGCGGCGCAAAAGATTCAAGAAGCGCTACATGAACGTGCTCCTAATTTAGTGATTGTGACGGCGTTTGATCGTGAAGAGATTTATATTCAGGCGCAAGCGCTGAATATCAGTGCCATTTTAACGAAGCCCGTCAATGCCTCGGCTTTGACGGATTGTTTGGTTTCTATTTATGCCCATGATGATGTGGCAGATACCCGCTCTGCGCCTAAAGATGAAGTCGAGTTAGGCTTAAATGGTATGCGTGTATTGCTCACTGAAGATAACCCGATTAACCAACAAATTGCCACGGAATTGCTCGCCACGGTGGGGGTGGATGTGGTGGTGGCGAATCACGGTAAAGAGGCTTTAGATAAACTGGAGCTACATGGTGCCCACTATTTTGATGCCATTTTGATGGATATGCAGATGCCGGTTATGGATGGTTATGAAGCATCAAAATATATCCGTGCCGATGTGCGTTATAACCATATTCCACTCATTGCTATGACGGCCCACGCCATGGTGGAAGAACGGGCACGTTGTTTGGATTTAGGAATGAATGACCACGTTTCTAAGCCAATTGATCCTATGCAGTTTTTTGAATGCTTGAAACATTGGCGTGCCACCAAGCCTAATGGTGCTAACAGCATAGAGGCGCCCATTCCTGTGCTTGCAGACGTGGTGGTAGAAAAGCGTGCCGTGCCAACTGCGGCTTCTATTGCCCCCCTTGCCGCGCCGGCTTCAGAATCTAGGCCTGCGCCAATAGAGCGCAAAGAGCTAGATGTAAAAGTAGGCTTAGGCTATGTACTCAATAATCCGTCCTTATATTTAAGGATGCTTAAGCAATTTTGTAGTAGTGAAACAGATTGCGTGAAAAGAATTCATCAGGCTTTAACGGCTAATGAGCTAGAGCCTGCATTGCGCTTTTCTCACACCTTAAAGGGCCTGAGTGCGACTCTAGGTGGAACCGCTGTTTCTGATATCGCTGGGCGAATTGAAAAAGTCATTTCCCATGGTGGTGGATTGGGCGAGGTAAAAGAAGATTTACTGATTTTAGATCAACACATCATTGTATTAATGGATGAGGTTAAAAACTATATAGATGGCGAAGATCCTTTTGCTAACGCGCCAGCGCCATCTTCAAAAGGAATGCCAAAGCAAGAGTTGCAGAATTTATTAAATTGGTTAGAGCGTTTGCTGCAAGATATGGATGCAGAAGCTTTAACGGTCATGGAGAAATACGGGGATTCAATGGCAGATGCATTTGATCCATCTGAATTTGCTGCATTTAGAATTGCTTTAGAGAAGTTTAATTTTAGTGATGCTTTGCCTATTCTTCAAAAAATGCAAAAAAGTTTAGCGGTATGATGAGTCTGCATCGGTGCTATTTATTATTTAATAATACTTATAGGGTTGTTTGACATACTTGCGCGCCACAAATATCTAAAATCCGCTAAAGATCTTTTCTCCCTTATATCGTTGTGCCTCCTTTTTTAGTGACTTTTCCTTCTAGTGCACGTTGACGGCGGATTTCCTTAGGATCGGCTAATAATGCGCGGTAAATTTCAACTCTATCTTGCGCTCTTAATACAGTATCAAGCTTGCAAGCTTTAGAAAAAATACCAATTTTGTTCACGCCAAGGTCGATTTCATGGAAGAAATCTAAAATCCCTGAAGCACGAATAGCTGCTTCGGCATTGCTACCTGCAGGTACTTGCACTGTCATTAGTTTTTGCACGGCGGGGGTGGCGTAGACCACTTCAACTTTGATTAACGCACTCATGCTTGCTTATCTGCCTGTTTGATAAATGCATCAACAAAGGTGCTGGTGATTTTATTAAAAACTGGGCCAATAATCATTTCTAAGCTGCGGCTAGAGAATTCATAATCCAGCTCGAATTCCACCTTGCAAGCGTCTTCCATTAGTGGGGTAAAGCGCCATACACCGTGCAGGGCTTTAAATGGCCCATCCACAAATTGCATATCAATATGATGCTTGGATTTAACGTCGCGGGTGCGGAAAAACGAGGTTACCTTTAAAAACTCAATTTTTACCGTGACATCTAAAATACTATCGCTGCGCTCATGCACTACAACGCCGCCGCACCAAGGTAAAAATTTTGGGTAATCCTCTACGCGATCAACCAAGTCAAACATGCGATCAGCGGAGTGGGTGACTAAAACTGTTTTATGAATAGACGGCATAACATTTTCTGCGCTTTACGAGGTGGCGTGCCATTTCGCCATTGAGAGTGCGAATAGCGTAAAATGCCGAGCTTCCAGCACGCCACATTAGATAGATAAAATGACTGAGCATCGTAACCTTGACCACGCCATGACGCAACTTGAAAACATCCGCATGCCGCCGCATTCGGTTGAGGCTGAGCAATCCGTATTGGGTGGTTTGATGCTGGATAACAGCTCTTTCGATAAAATTGCCGATACCCTGTTTGAGGCGGATTTTTACCGCGATGATCACCGGCGCATCTTTGCCGTGATCGCTAAGCTGGTTGAACTGGGCCGCCCGGCCGATGTGATTACCGTGGCCGAAGCGCTGGATACCCACGAGGAATTATCCTACGTAGGCGGTTTGGCTTATTTGGGCTCATTGGTGCAAAACACCCCATCTGCAGCCAATATCCGTCGTTATGGCGAGATTGTCCGCGAAAAATCGGTGATGCGTCAGCTTGCATCTGTGGCTACCGATATTGCTGATGCGGCTTATAGCCCTAGCGGGCGTGAAGCGTCGGAGCTTTTAGATCAAGCTGAATCGGCCGTGTTTCAGATTGCCGAGCAGTCTTCACGCGGGCAAAAGGGTTTTATCGGCATGCCGCCGATTTTAAAAGAAATTGTTGAGCGGATTGATCATCTGTTTCAGCAGGATAATCCATCCGAAGTCACCGGCGTGGCAACAGGGTTTTTAGATCTTGATCGCATGACTTCTGGCATGCAGGCGGGTGATTTAATTATTGTGGCGGGCCGCCCTTCTATGGGTAAAACGGCGTTTTCAGTGAATATTGCCGAGCACGTGGGAATTGAGCTTAAGCTGCCAGTGGCGATTTTCTCTATGGAAATGGGCGCAACCCAGCTGGGGATGCGTATGGTTGGCTCGATCGGGCGGATTGATCTGCATAAACTTAAAACCGGCCGTTTTGAAGATGAGGATTGGGTGCGCCTCACCCACGCCGTGGGCCGCATGAATGAAGCGCCGATTTTTATTGAAGAAACCGGCTCACTAACTGCCTTGGATATCCGCACCAAGGCGCGACGTTTAGCGAGGCAATGTGGTGGCCAGCTTGGGCTAATTGTGATCGATTATTTGCAACTGATGGCTGGGCGGGCAGGGGCAAAGGATCAAAACCGAGCGACTGAGCTGGGCGAAATTTCCCGTGGTTTGAAATCATTGGCTAAAGAACTGAAAGTGCCGATTATTGCCCTCTCACAGCTTTCCCGCTCGGTAGAACAGCGCACCGATAAGCGCCCAATGATGTCAGATTTGCGTGAATCCGGTGCGATTGAGCAGGATGCTGATTTGATCTTGTTTATGTACCGCGATGAATATTACAACCCAGATACCCAATTTAAAGGCCTTGCCGAATGTATTATCGGTAAGCACCGTAATGGCCCCGTGGGCAAGATTCCACTGGTATTTGTTGGCCAGCATTCGCGCTTTGAAAACGCGCTGGTCCGTCCAGATGGCTGGTCGAGTGATCTTGAGTAAAAGGTGAGCAGGGCTGGCAGAGATGCCAGCCCTTGTGGCACTAAAGCCAAAAAGACCTTTTTATGCCTTCGGCACGTTGATTTAGGTGCGGGCGTCCGGCTGGACCTTCCTTTCTTGCGTCGCCAAGAAACGAAGCCAAAGAAGGCGACCTCTAAAACACGAAAGCCCCTCGCTGCGGACAATCGGGGTGGCGTCAATTCAACTCGCTACGCTCAAACACGAATTAACGACGGCTCCACCGCGCTTGTTCCTCGCTCGGCGTGTTTTCAGGGGAGGGTAAAAGCCCCGTGTGCAGAGCGTAGTTGTTGTGTTTTTTCGTTGTTTGCGGATGAAAAAACAAAGTGGCTAGCAGCCTGTCGGACTTAGCATCAGTCAGCTGCAAAATCGCCTGATCGGCCTATATTTCACCAGATTTTTGACCAATAACTCGTTATTGGCGCTGCAAATCCGGCAAAATCTGGTCTCGACCATGCGATTTTTCGCTTCGACCGTCTAAGTCCGACAGGCTGCTAGCACATATGGGGTTGCAGTCGCCCTACGTCGCTATACAACTATGCTGCCACGCCCCCGGTTCCAAATGCCTCAGCATGAATCCGCTCCGCACTCACCCCCATGGTTTGCAATGATTTGATCTGGGCTTGCATAAACGCTAGCGGCCCACAGATGTAGTAATCGGCGTCCGGTAAAATCGCTGAGTCGGCAATTTTAACCAAATCTACATAGCCAAGATGGTCGTGGCTTAGATCTGGGCAGGCCTCACCATAAAAAAACACTTTTTCGAGGTTAGATTCTTGAGTTGCCAGTTGATTTACTGCGTTTTTAAAAGCATGCACTTCGGCATTACGGCAGCCGTGGACAAAGCGCACGGCTCGATCGCTGCTAGTTTTAACGATATGTTTTAGCATGGATAGCATTGGGGTAATGCCCACACCACCGCTAATCAAGACTACGGGGGTTTTGCGGTCTTGATGCAGTACAAAATCACCCGCTGGCGGTGCTAAATCAATCACATCGCCAACATTCACTGTGTTGTGCAGTAGATTAGATACTTGGCCAATGATATTGCCGATTTGCTCACGTTTTACTGAAATTCGCAGGTAATCGTTGCCTGGCGCATCAGACAAGCTATATTGGCGCGGCTGCATTAGATTCCATTCTGGCACAAACATTCTGACCGAAATATATTGCCCAGGCGCGTAGTCCGGCACGCTGCCGCCATCGGCTGGGCGTAAATAAAATGAAGTGATCTCGCTGCTTTCTACTTCTTTTTTTGCCACCACAAAGCCTCGCCAGCCGGTCCAGCCGCCTTGTTTAAACGCCGCTGCGGCGTATAGCTGTGCTTCTTCGGCGATGAGGACGTCCGCTAGCTGGCCGTAGGCGGCAGCCCAAGCGGTAATTAATTCATCGCTTGCGGCTTCACCTAGTACTTCACGAATAGAGGCAAGTAAGTGGTGGCCCACAATAGGGTAGTGCTCTGGGCGAATCCCAAGACTGATGTGTTTATTGGCAATGTGGGTGAGTACCGGTGCCAGCACGCTTGGATTATCAATATGCTCGGCGTAGGCCGCTACTGCCATCGCTAAAGCTTGCTGCTGTGCCCCAGATTGCTGATGACCTTCGTTAAAAATTTGTTTTAGTTCGGGGTTGTACTGAAACATCCGTGCATAAAAATGAGTGGTTAAGGCAACGCCGTGTTGTTTGAGAATGGGCGCTGTGGCGCGAACTAAATCGCGGCTCTTGACGTTAAGCATTGCTGTATCTCTCGATTTATTTTAAATGTGCATTTAATATACCGATTTTAGTGAGATTTGTATAGGAAGGAATCCACTTGCAAAAAATCGAGTGGGTTTGCTATGTGTTCATGTTGATTGAAAACAAATAATGGGCGCACATCACCGAGAATCGGACATTCACGATCCGGCCTTTGGAGCCTGTAACTAAAATTGTGTAAATGCCTTTGGCCGATTAACCTCTTCCCGAGGATATTTCATGTCAGGCATCACAATGGACCGTCAAAAATTACAGGCTCTGGCCGCCGAACTCG
>Ga0247722_10002176_pt1 | contig 10310 bp, 10 predicted proteins | sample MSEWelMarce3H_FC_FD_189094 | JGI IMG/M metagenome (GOLD analysis project Ga0247722, IMG submission 189094) | Subsurface sediment microbial communities from gas well in West Virginia, United States - MSEEL Well Study Marcellus 3H_FC | ecosystem: Environmental > Terrestrial > Deep subsurface >...
GAACTGAGGTCCTTCGGTTTTTGCCAGCTTATTAATGTTTTCCAGCGTAGCAACGAGGGCATGAATATCATGCCCATCGATCGGGCCGTAGTAGTCAAAGCCAAATTCTTCAAAGATGGTGGCTGGACCAACCATGCCTTTGGCGTGCCCTTCAAGTCGCTTCGCAAACTCCCGTAGCGGCGGCGCATACGACAGAACACGATCAAGGCCGCGCTTGGTGACCGCATACGCTGAACTACTAATGAGTTTTGCAAAGTAACGGTTGAGTGCGCCCACCGCAGGTGAAATTGACATCTCGTTGTCATTCAAAATCACGATCAGCGGCACGTCTTTGCGCACGCCAGCGTTGTTCATTGCCTCAAAGGCCATGCCCGCACTCATCGAGCCATCGCCAATCACCGCCACTACGGTTCGATCTTCGCCTTTGGTCTTCGCTGCAACTGCCATACCCAATGCCGCTGAAATACTAGTCGACGAATGCGCGGTACCAAAGGCATCAAACTCACTTTCAGAACGCCGTGGAAATCCCGAAATGCCATTGAACTGGCGCAAACTGGCCATGCCCTCGCGGCGACCGGTCAATATCTTGTGCGCATAACTCTGATGACCCACATCCCAAATAATCCGATCTTCTGGGGTATTGAGTACATAGTGCAGTGCTAAGCTAAGTTCTACCGTGCCTAAATTGGATGACAGGTGTCCACCCGTTTTAGCAACCGACTTTAAGATGTATTCCCGTAAATCATGCGCGAGCTGCGGCAGTTGACCTGAATCGCAGTCTCTAAGATCCTGCGGGGATCCAATGGTCTCTAAAAGATTGGTTACTTTGAGCATAGCGACCTCACTGTCCTATTTTTGGCCATACATACTGGCGATAATTTTTTTGAAATCATCCAATTCATTGGCGGGGGATGTTTTTAAGGCATGAATTGGCGCATGCATTAACTTATTCGCTAAGGCCTGCGCCATCGTCGCCATTACATCCATCGGATCATCGCCCTTCGCCAAACGCCGGCGGGCTTTTTCCAGTTCAATTTGCTTAAACTGCTCGGTTGATTCTTGCAAAGACTGAATAATCGGCACAACGGTACGGCGCTCAAGGGATTCATAAAACTCACTCACGCCCTGATCAATAATCGACTCTGCTTCGGATACGGCTTGCAAGCGGCTGTCTTGCCCGGCTTGCACTACCTCACCCAAATCATCTACGGAATACAAGTAAATGTCGCGAATCGATTTAATTTCTGGCTCCACATCGCGCGGCACCGCTAAATCAATTAAGACCATTGGCCGGCGATTACGCGCCTTCAATGCGGTTTTAATCATGCCCATACCGATGATGGGTAAGGAGCTGGCAGTACAGGAGACCACAATATCAAATTGATGCAATTGGCTTGGCAGGTCCTGCAAAGCAAACACCTCGGTAGCGATGCCTTGCTGCGTAAACACAGCAGCTAATTCATGGCCCTTATCGAGGGTGCGATTGGAAATCGTAATTTGCTTGGGCTTGCGGGTTGCAAAATGATTGGCGCACAAAGAGATCATCTCACCGGCGCCGATAAAGAGTACTTTGCTATTAGCAATATCGCCAAAAATACGCTCACTTAAACGCACAGCCGCGCTTGCCATCGAGACCGACTGGCTACCAATTTTCGTATTGCCCCGAACCGCTTTGGCAATCGAGAAGGTCTTATTAAATAATGGCTTTAAATAGGAGCCTAGGGTGCCCACCTCATCAGCGTGCTGCACCGCTTGTTTCATCTGCCCCAGAATTTGGGTCTCACCCAGCACCATCGAATCCAGGCCACAGCCCACTCGGAAGGCATGCTTTACTGCCATATTCTCTTTGGCAGAGTAAATATAGGGCTTGAGTTCATTGTGGTGCATGTTTTTTTGCGCCACGAGCCAATCAATCGCTTTGGCTTCTAGGTGATTGTCGGTGTAATCCAAATCATTGGCAGCGCAATAGATTTCCATGCGATTGCAGGTCGACAAAATCGCCACCTCAGGCGAGCTCGCTGCATTGGTACCTTTGAGATAGGCCCGTAAATCCAGCAAGGCATCGCGCAACACCTCAGGCGCTACGGCCACACTCTCCCGAATATCAATCGGTGCGGTGTGGTGGTTGACGCCTAGGTTAAGTAGTTTCATGGTGATATCCGCTTAAGCAAATGGCCCATTAAGGCGAATCGTTTCCCAATTGAGGGCCATCGCAATCGAGACCCACACTAAGTACGGCACCATCAACCACGCCGCTAGACTTGATACCGGAAGCATCGCCACAATAATGGCAGCGACCGATCCCCATAAAAAGAATGCTTCGATCATCGACCAATCGGGACGGTGCAGCTTGAAATACAACACGCTCCATAAAATGTTGAAAGCGCCATTCAAGAGGAACAAAACAATCACGATGGATTTTTGATTGGTGCTCGGGCCGCGACTCCAAAACTCAAGCCAGGCAAATGCCGATGCAATAAAGATGCAGGTCCACACCACCCCAAAGGCCCAATCGGGCGGTTTCCATGGTGGCTGCACTAAAGCTTTGTACCAAGCTCCCACTTCCGTCGCAAGCCCGCCTGCAATGGCCACAATCAAAACCCAGGCCGCAGCAGCGAGAACATGCTTTTGAAGAAGGAAGTCCGTTGTGCTCATACTTTAGGCTTTGGCGATCCCGAGAAGGTGCCCCATGTCTTTAAAGAAAATCTTGACGTGGGCAAGCGGTTTCTTGCGCACCAGCTTTTTATGCATGTATGACTCGAAGGTCAGCTTTTGCACATCCTTGTCTTCGCACATCTTTACAAAGCTCTCGCGGCGTTTATTGGTGGTGTACCAAAAATACTGCATGATGCCCAGCACGATGAAGGTCAAGCGGTGCTCTTTCATGAAACGCTTACGAGCGAGTTGCAAGCATGCTGGGTTCTTGCTCTCTAAAAATTCCATCACCGACTCACCGGCCAATTGACCGCCGAGCATGGCGTAATAAATACCTTCGCCTGATGCCGGAGCGACGACTCCAGCGGCATCGCCGGCGAGTACCACCTGCTTGCCGTCATCCCATTTTTTAAGGGGCTTCATTGGCAAGGGCGCGCCCTCGTGGCGAACCAGCTCGGCATTTTCCAGGCCAATTTCTTTACGGAGCTTGCCAACCGCATGGCGCAGTGAGAAACCTTTATCCGCGCTGCCCGTGCCGATACTTAAAGTATCGCCGTGGGGAAATACCCAGCCATAAAAATCAGGGGATAACGGTTTTTGGTAAAACACATCGCAGCGATCCGGGTTGTACGACTCGGGCTTCACTGCTGGTGTTTTCACAATCTCATGGTAGGCAAAGACGTAATTGGCTTCAGCACATCCCTTCACGCCGGCACTGCGGCCCACTTGCGATTTAGCGCCATCGGCACCAATCACCGCCCTTGCCAGGATGCTATCCATTGCGCCTTCTACCGTGGACTTGTTATCGCGCACCTTAAAGTGAATGCGTGCCAAGTCACCTTCCCGCGTTAACTTCTCAAAAATGCCATCGCGTCGCTCTGCGCCATGTTGAACTGCGCGATTGCGTAACCATTCATCAAATTCCGAACGATCAACCATACCGACAAAGCCATTCTCAATCTGAATGTCGACTTTCTTACCCGCTGGGGAAATCATGCGCGCTGAAGTGGACTTAGCAACGAGCAGTTCATCGGGAATCGCAAAATCTTTAATGAGGCGTGGTGGTATTGCGCCCCCGCAAGGCTTGATGCGTCCCCGTCGATCTAGCAACAATACTTTCTTGCCTTTTTTAGCGAGCGTCTCTGCCGCAGTAGCGCCCGCTGGACCGCCGCCGACTACGACGACGTCATACACAACGGAATGTTGGTTTGTTTGCATAATCACTTCTCCACTTTCGAAGCTAAATAAGCTGATGCGATAAATAATCCCGACTCAATACTGAATACACTGGCGTAGGCAACGGATTGGCTTTCCATCAGCGCTCTAGCAACATCACTGGCTGCAGCGCCGAGTAACCCACCTACACCAAAGGCAATCGCTTGCGCGCCGCCCCAAAGACCAATGCGGACACCCTCTTTTCCAGCGCCGCCAGCAACGGCCAAGCGCATCATCGAGGCAATCGCGGCAATGGAAAATGCGCCATTAGCCAAACCCAATAGAAAGACGTTAAAACGCAGCGGCCACTCAGGCCCCACCATACTGCCAATCGCCAGGCCCAGCATCGCGATACCGGAAGCCACACAGCCATAAATCATCCATAGACGTAAAGAGCCGCAGTAGGCGCGCAATCGACTCGAACCACAAATCGCCACGAGTAGCATGCCCATCAATACGCCCGAGTGCTGCACGCCTGAGAGACTGGTCGTTTGCCCTAAGGTATAGCCAAAGACGATGCCTGCAAATGGTTCCAAGATTAAATCTTGTGAGCTAAACGCAAACATGGAGATAAAGATAAAGATCGAGAAGCGACGGGCATCCCCGTCCGCCCACACTTCGGCCAATGCCTGACGGAACGGTGTTTTACGTTCTGCGTGCACAGGGCTATTTTGTAATTCAGGGGTTTCCAATCGATAGAGGGCGGCGATGGTTACCAATACTGCAATCGTTGAAATGATTCCCGAGATCACGACTACTTTGTAAGGCTCATAGGGATCCAAAAACTTACCGGCCATGATGCTGGTGAACGCAAACCCAAATATCATCATCAGCCACACGATGGTTGCTGCTGCTGCGCGGCGCTCATCATTGACACCCTTGGCAAGCAGTGCCAGCAGCGAAGTGCCGCTAATGCTGACGCCAATACCAATCAGGAAAAAAGCCAATGCAGCGCACGCAATCCCGAGAATCAAGTAGCTTGCCATCAGAGCGGTGGAAAGCGCTGCCCCAAATCCGCCCAGGGCCAACACGCATATACCGCCAATAATCCAAGGGGTCTTCTTGGCTCCGCTGTCAGAAGCGTGCCCCATACGGGGACGTATGACTTGAATGAAGTAATGAAAGGCCACCAGCAAACCGGGAAGAATCGCAGGTAGCGCCAATTCCACCACCATGATGCGATTGAGGGTCGATGTGGTCATCACCACAATCCCGCCAATGGCGGTTTGGACCAAACCCAAACGCACGATATCGAGCCAGCCAAAACCGCTCGTACGGATAAATGTCGGAGTGAGTGCGATGCTCATTAGCGTGCCCCGAATGCGTGTATGGCAAATGCGGAAACCATCATGCCGCTCACTAAGAGTGGCACACCAAAGCCGCTATAGAACAGTGCGTAGCGCACGGGATCCGATAAAAATTTCCGCATCAACACCAGCTGACATACGATTAAGCCAGCAATCGCCAGTGCGTAGTTACTGCGATCCCAATACAAGAGCAAGATGAGAACAATCACTTGTGGCACGATCATGACCCAACACGCTAAGCGCGCTGCGCGATCGACACCGAGCTGGACTGGTAAGGAGCGCACGCCCATTCTGCGATCGCCCTCGATCGCCTTAAAGTCATTGAGTGTCATGATGCCGTGGGCGCTGAGGCTATACAAAATCGCAAAGGTCAATGAGGGCATGCTCGGCGCCATACCGCCGGCAAGTAGTGCAGCGCCTGTAATCCACGCCAAGCCTTCGTAACTTAATCCGCACGCTAAGTTTCCCCACCAACCGTTTTGTTTTAATCGTACTGGTGGCATGCTGTAGGCCCACGCTAAAACCAGTGCCACCATCGTTGCAATAAATCCCCAGTGACCCAAGGCACTAGCGATGAGTAATGACAAGAGTGACCACGCGATGGCAATGTATAAACCCCAATGACCTGGAATGCGTCCCGATGGAATGGGTCGGTTCGGTTCGTTAATCGCGTCGACATGGCGATCAAACCAATCGTTGGTGGCTTGGCTGGATGCACAGACCAGGGGGCCTGTGAGTAATAATCCAATCAACATGATCTGCCAATTGGCAGTAATGGAATATCCAGATGAGATCGCACCGCAAGCAAACGCCCACATCGGCGGAAACCACGTAATGGGTTTGAGCAGCGTTGCGACAGCACTGATCTGAGGCATATTCATGTAAATAATTTTTACATTTACATATCAGACTGTCAAATAAATTTGACACTATTTACCCGTTTAGGGCTTGGGAGTTACCCTATCCTACGGGTTTACCATTAGATTACTGCAAAGTGCAGGAATCCTTAAAAAAGGGCTTTAGCGCCCCTCCCGAAATCCCCATTTCCACAAGCCTTCGCTCGAAAACGGCAAGACCAGCAAAATGTGCTCCAAAATGCCCAGCGACAAGAGGGTCGCAAGCAAGGTTTTGGACGTAAGAGCAAATGCACTCTCCGTCGCCGTAAAAATATCGATCCATAACGGCGTCACCACAATAACCGCCAGCACAACCGAAAACGGCATCAGGTAATTCATCGGACGGCGGCGAAAGTACGTCTGCAAATACTTGAGGTGGTCTGGCAAGAAGCGTTCATTTAAATTGAGCACGCCCAGGAAGATATTAATTTTGGCACTTTGGCGCATTACCCACAAAATCACGAAAGCCCACAGACCCGTCGTATTAACGGCGTCGACATGCAATACGGCTAACACAATGCCTAGTACGAGCAAAGCGAGTTCATGGTGATTGATGGTTTGAAATGCGTACCAGGCGCGCTGCCAACCCTTCGCATCCGCTGGACAGAGTACACGGCGTGAGCCGGTAATGTAGCCTAGCAAGAAAGCCAATTCTTGCCAACCCCAAATCAAGATGGCGCAGGTGAATGCGCAGTAAGCCCCCAGCACCGTATCTTGCGTACTGGAAATGCTGATGCCCCAAAACGCAAAGAACAACAGTACGCACGATGCAAAGAAGATGGGCCGGAAGAATTTTTTAGAAAAACCATCGAGCCACAGAATCACGCCCGTGCTAAACCACCAAACTAAAATGGCAAACGCGAGTGGAACGATCCATGCTGACATTACGCTAAGAACCTCTAATCCAGAATTACCATGCTGGAGCCATGCGAATGTCGGCAGGCAATTCGTTTGGCACGACGGGGAGCATATAGATGCGCGCAAATACCAATGCAGCATTGGCTGCTAAGTAGCCGCGCTTCACGTAAGAGAACAGACCGCCCTGTACTTTGGCTGCTTCAACTTCATCGGAGATTTCCCGCAAGCGATTAAAGCCAGCCCACAAGCGATCATCGTCTAAATTAATCGTAAATGGAAATACCTGCTTTGAAATATCCGAAGTGATCTGCAGCACTTTACGATCATATTCAGCCACCGATACACCTAAGGCAGCGTGGAACTCAGGCCTCGAGTGATCGCGCACATACATGGTCGCATAGACCGCAATCAAGAAGAACCGAATCCACAACTTATTCCGACCTTCGAGCAAATAGGGATTGGCGCGCATCATGAGCGCAAATGCTTCGCCATGGCGGAACTCGTCATTGCACCACTTCTCAAACCAGGTAAAGATCGGATGGAATCGCAGCTCTGGATGTTTTTCAATGATGCGGAAGATGGTGATGTAGCGTGCGTAACCAATCTTCTCTGACAAGTAAGTTGCGTAAAAAATAAATTTAGGCTTAAAGAAGGTGTATTTTTTCTCACGCGCCAAGAATCCCAAATCGACACCGATACCAAAATCTTTTAGCCACTGGTTAATAAAGCCGGCATGGCGGCTTTCATCTCTAGCCATATACGAAAACAGATCTTTTAAATCGGGATTCTTAATGCGCTTTTTGATTTCGGCATACAGCACGCAGCCGGAGAACTCGGAGGTAATCGAGCTAATTAGAAAATCCAGAAACTCTTGGTACAAGCCCTCTGGCAATTGCGAATAGTCCTTCACCATGTCGTCTGGACGTTGAAAGTGCGTTTGATTAATGTCCCGATCAAACTCATTCATGAGGCGATTCCACTCAGGACGCACCGACTCGATATCAAAGCTATCCATCTCTTTAAAGTCGGTCGTATAAAAACGCGGACTTAACATCGTGTTCTCTAGAGCACGATCGGTTGACTCGCTAATCGTGTTGGCGTGCATGGTTGCGGTGGTCATACTTCTACCCTCTTTCCTAAATTCAGATTAATTGCGGTTGTGTTGTCTACCTGGTGCTGCGCTGGCTTTTGCCTAGGGTACTTTTTGGTATGTGAAAAACGCGTTGTGGAGAAGCTCACCTCATACAACATGGTGAGCTCTAGGCGTGCGGTGCAATAGGTCCACAAACGACTGAGTAAACCCGCTCTTGAAATCGTGGCTTTACGGGTAAATTCCATTTGCTGACCGAATTCAATGTGCGTGAGCGGGTCATGAATCAAGACCTGATCGCCAGGACCAATCTCAACTCCTTTTAACTCCGCATGGGCGTATAAAAATTCAGCGGTATTCGAGAGCTGAATTTGACAATCGACAATCTCTTTGTCCATTACTGCACCCCTTGTGGCTTAAGTAGTACTGCAAACTCGATTACATTGTCTTTACCAAATGACTCTAAATCAATGCGATTACCGGTTGCAGGGTCTAGTAGCGTTAGCCGGCCATCGGCCCGCGCAATTAACTCAAATGGAATGGCTTGATTGACTTCTTTAATGCGCCGCTCGCGTGCCATGGCCCGCAAGATTCCCCGCACAAACCCAGCCTCGCCCTCAATGACCTTTACTACGCGGCCATCGGTTGCTGAAATAACCGCTATCGAGCCATCGCTACGATCTTCAAAGCGCAATTGCTTTGTAATCACCGCCTGCGCATCGATCTCGCGCGTCAACTTACCGGAGTCGACGAAATCGGCCACAAATAAAATCAAGGCTGCTAAACCACCCACTGCAATGAGTGCCAGTGATTTGGGGATACGCATACCGCGATGGGAGGGCTGTGCTGTATTCATGCTGCTTTAATTTCTCCGTTTAGCCCCGAATGACCGCTCTGAACATCAGCATACACGGAGGTATCGGTCTTTGCTGCGCGCACAGTCTGCTCGGCCAAATCCACTTGATTGGCTTTAGCCCATGCATCGGATAACAAGCTAGCTACCTTCTGGCTATCTGGGATGCAACGCAACATGGGCTCTGGATTAGCCCAAGCACCGGGTTTGGCGTGTGGCCATAAGTGAAATACAGCAATCTTGTTATGTTCATCCAGCTTCAATGGAATATCGCCGACGCCATGCTGACCCACATTTAAAGCTGCACTCTGAATTTTCTTCAAGGGGAGGTTGAAGGTCATATTAAGCACAATGCCAATGCGCATCACAATGCGGCGATCCGTCAGCGTGTACAGGGTGGTTGAGCAGATTAAATGGGCAAAATAAGCAACCAACCCCAAACACGTTGCCGATAAGAGCGTCATCCACAGCATCGACATCCCTAAGCTGGCAATGGAGTCGCCATCGTAGATGCCGGAGATCAAGCGGTAGGCCAGCAAAATACCAAAGTAAATAAACAGCGCCCGCATATGAAAAACCCGTAATGCAACTGCCTTAAAGTCAGGGGCGCCTTGCCAAAGGATCGATTCTCCCTGTGGCAATTTCTCGGGTAAACCCAGCTGAGCCTCAAACTCATGCTCCGGACTTGAATGCAGATTGGGGTTCATACGAGGGGCTCCTGACGCTCAGGTGTTGCGTACAAAGTGCCGCCGCCGTAATAGGCCATGACCTTCTCTTCTTCAAGCAAGGTAATTTGCTCGGGGTGCTTGGTGGTTGGTACATGGGCAAACTGCGTCGATAGAATCGACTTCACAGCGATGTCATGCTTACCAATACGGCAGAAGTTGATTGGCAACAATACGGTATTGCCGCTACCAAGCTTCACTTCTAAATAACGAATGGTTACTTCCATGTGATCGATCCAGGTATCTGCAACGACACCAGCGACATTCCCGTCAGCGCCAACTACTTCCATCCCAATCGGATTGCGGTCTTTGGCTGATAAAGCAAATGCTGGCAATAAACGCAGTGGACGAATGCGGGCATGGCCCTCCAAGTCATAGTCGACATGATCGGCGCGCTGTGCATACGAGCCTGGCCCTACTCCCGCCAGCATAGGATTACCCGTTGGCTGCATGGGAGCGCCATTCCAGGGATGCGATGGTTCGGCGGCAATACGCTCCACCTCAGGCGGTGTCGGCAATGGAGCAGTGTACGTTTTGCCGAATTCGGTTTTATACGTCACTGGCCGCGGCATACCTAAGATGCCCTCTTCACGGCGCACTTGACCAAAACGCTCAGTCTCCAGCGGAAAGCCTTCCCGCTTGCTTTCGAGGGTCAAGTAAATTACAAGGCCAATGAAAAAAAGCAAAAAGATATAAAAAGCGATTTGCGCT
>Ga0247722_10002177_pt1 | contig 10310 bp, 9 predicted proteins | sample MSEWelMarce3H_FC_FD_189094 | JGI IMG/M metagenome (GOLD analysis project Ga0247722, IMG submission 189094) | Subsurface sediment microbial communities from gas well in West Virginia, United States - MSEEL Well Study Marcellus 3H_FC | ecosystem: Environmental > Terrestrial > Deep subsurface >...
ACACTTGGGTGTATGAATGTTACAAATCAGAATAGTCACCCCATTAGTGCTCTTCCTAATTCTCCTAGTGGTTCTCGGGTGCTTCTTGTAACGTATAATATTATTAACCAGGGCGCGAGTTCTGCAAGTGGTACCCAGAATTTCCTTGAGGTCCAGGAGAATTCGGTAGGGGCAATCGCAGTTCCTGCTGGTCAGAAGGTATATATTGTATCTGCCCACTGGAAGCCACACAATAATGTTCGCGGCGGAGCTACGATTATGGATGCCACGGCTAATCTGAAGGCAATGGGCATTGAGAACCAGTGAAATTAGTCTATGAATACCTTGTTACAGATGCCATTACCAAATCTAACCCACTGGATTGCGTAGACAAAGACATGAACTTCCCACTCTGTATCTTCTGATCTTGGAGCCTGTGGAGGCTTTACATTCAAGATTAGCCTCAATGAATCTAGGCGACTTGCGTTGATAGTTCCTGTAGGGTCATGCTCACCTGGGTGCTTTGAAAAAGAATATCCATAAATAAATGAATCATACGATTTTTTACCACCTCTGTGAGCTCTAGAAATATGAGATCTGAACCACGCCTCATCCTGGTTCACTAGATCTATACCATTTGCCTGAATCTTAGCTGAGAGTAAAAGAGGTTCTAGGGGCTGAAAGGTAGGATCGTAATCCTTTTCTAAGGTGGCACTATAATTGGTCCAATCGTTATTCAATGTAATCGCGGCCTTACGTCTTAATATCCAGACAATTTCCTCAACCGGCTGGTTAGCTTCTAAGGGAAGTTGAACTGTAATTAAGTCATTGCCTGTCTTATTTACCACATATTTCAAGGGTTCTGTAAAATCAAACTGTTGAATCTCTCTATAGGGTCGTTCAAAGGGTTCTCTCAATAGCTTTTCACGATATTTACCATCCACAAAGAACCCTTGAGTTAACAATTGAATATTGCGTAGACCTGGGGGCTCAGGAGATACAGGAACTGTCTTTATTCTATTTATAACAACTGTAGAATCAATATATTCAAGTTGCTTTCCTAAGGGCGAATCAATACAGGATTCTCTAGAACCCGATAGAATACGAACAACTTGATTGAACTTTTTTAGTGTTACACGAATACGCATGGTTCCATCACGACATGCGACTAAGGGGAATGTAGCTGTAACTCTTTCTCGTAACATAGAAAACATAAGCGGAACTGTTACCCAACCATCTTCTGTTAAAAATGGATTATTTCCATTTAACTTCTTAATATAATCTATACTCTTAAATCCAACTGTATCAGCTAGACCATAATGCGTATTCAAATCTGGAAAGAGAATTGAAGATACCTGAACAGAATCTCCTGTAATCCTTTCTAAAACTTGGTCATCTACTTCTAAAGTTGCCTCTTCTAATACCGCAGTTCCAATAGAATTACAATATGTCCATAGGTCATTAGGATTTCTAATAACATATTTTTGCTGTATAAATTTCTGTCTAAATATCTTAGTTAACCAATCACCAAGCTGTAACTGAATAAAAAGACCACTAATTAAATCTCCACAATGGCTATGACCTAATTCAAAGATAAATGTCTGACCAAGAACTGCGGGACCCTTAAATGTAAACTCGCGCATTATAGAAGACATAGGAACTGTCCGCAGTGTTTCATCTCGTGTAAATCTAGTTACTGAGGCATTCAATGGAAAAAGAGTATTATCTTGAATATCACGACTAACTAAATCTAATAAGGTTGTTGCTCCACCTCTTGGTTGTTTTGTTCCATATCCATCTTTCTGGTTAATGTCCATCTACTTAGTATGTATTGTGCTTATTTAAATCTATTACAACTATAAATTAGCATTTATAGTTAAAATTCTTAAGAGATATATTGTTACAAATTAATATCAGTTACGCCTAGAATAATGACGACGGTTTCTACGAATTTTCTTTGTTAACTTCCTATTTTTGCGTCTCCCTCCAACAACTTGAGGGCAATCTACGGGTTGTATATTATTAAATTCGTTAGTTGGAAATACATATCGCGTTGTTCCAAATTTTTGGCCTGATTTTGAATATCTTACTCCATAAACAGCCGGATACTTTGAAACCCCCCCGTGATATTCTGCGTCATCAAATAGCTCTTCGCATTTAAAGGTTTCACCTTTGGCTACTATTTGCTGGCCTCCCGCTTGAATTGGCTTATCTCCATTAAAAATAAAACATTGATCTTTTACAACAGGGTAATATGCCATTATATTTATCTGTGATATTTAAAACAAGTCTTCCACAATCTACTTTGTCCCAGTGCTTCCAAATCCACCAGAACCACGCTTAGTCTCTGGTAGAGTGTCAACGTAACGCACCTCACTAATATAACTCAGAGCTGGGGCAATAATCTGAAACAGACGTGTTCCAGACTCTACAGTAGTTTGATTAGAACCCACTGAAACTAGAGGTGCCATAAGCTCACCGCGATAGGTCTTATCAATGATTCCACGGCCATTTGCCATAATGAACCCAGTCTTATAAATAGAAGAGCGAGGCTCTAGAGTAAAATGGCAATCCTCAATAACCTGAACCTCATCCTCAAAAGGGACATAGTAAACCGTCATACGTGCCTTTACACCTAGAGGAACAAGCTTAGCAATCTGAGTAGGCTCTACATTACTAACAACCTTCAGATCATAGCCAGCGTTATCAGAAGATAGCTTCTCTACTGTCCCTACAGGAGGGTAGAAGGGCTTACCCTGATCAGTTACAAGAAGCTCCAAACAATACGTCGCCATACCTTTTCCATGCTGGAAATTTAAATCAACTTTTAGGCATGAAAATTGAGCACTCATACTAACCATGGTATAGTATGGTTAGCATGAATGATACCAATAACGTAGATCAGACCTCGTGCTGTATGCGTAAGAATCCTACGTATAAGGAGCAGCTTTACGAGGGAGTTCACGCGAATGTAGCACTTCTAGCAGTATACCTAGCTTCTTCTGCGGCTGGATTTAAGTTTGTCTGCCTAGGTTCCTTTCTCTCTATTCTTCTAAATTCATTTTATATGTGGTATATCTGGGATAAGGCATTTGCTACTGAAGACAATGATACACTTAATACTTCTATGGAATCTGAGGATTCTGAGGATTCTGAGGATTCCCAGGGAAATCAGGATTCTAAAGAGAACCTTTCTCTAAAGCAGAAGGAGCATGGTGCTACTCTACCCAAGGCAATGGATGAGGAGGATGAGATTATTCTGAATAAGAGATTTCGGGAGGTTGTAGAGGAGACGAGAAAGCGAAATGAGCAAAGGCTCAACGAGAAACTTCCACGAACCCCTACCAATTCAAGTCTTACTGAACTAGATGAGTATGCTGATATGCCTCCACTGATTTCTATGTCAGAGTGTGCTTCTAATTATAATCCTGTAGTGAGAAACTGCCCAGCATGTATTCATCATTATAACAATCTAATTCCAATTAATCCGGTTAATAAGAATAATGTATATATTTCTACAGTAAGAGAACTTATAACTCCATCTAGAAATACTATTCTACATGGAATGGAGGATGTTGACTAGTTACCAATAACCAAAAGCTTAATTGCCAAACAACATAACACCCCGTTGCTCTTTAATATCATAGATTCCCCATCCTACACTAATACAACGCATGGTTACTCTTTTTTGACCATTGCTAGCAGGCAAGGTATCAATAAGATCTAACCATAGAGTGGGTCTATCTGCGCTACTCATATTTACTGTTCCAGATGGTCTTCTTATCAGAGGAGCCTTATATCCAAATTGAGGCCCAACTGTAAAAGATAGCCAAGATACAGGTATACCTGGATTCTTTTCACACTTAGCATATGGAGATATATTCTGCCAGAGCTTATTATCCCATATTTTTTCTCGTTCTTTCGCTGCTATAAGGAGTTCCAAAAAATTGTAATAAGCTCCTGCGCCCATAGGATTAGATAGATTCCAATGCTGATTCCGCTCAATCCAATATTCAGATTGAAACATTACCATAATTGATTCTGTAGGATGCCTTCCATCAATTCGTTTTGTAATATAGGATGTTCCTCCATTTCCTACCGCTACATAGTCAGATGGGTCAAGGCTTAACTTATTTTCAAAGGGTCTGAGAAAAGATATCTGTGTCTTATTCACCTTCATTAGACCCTGAAGATCATTTCTAAGATATCGCTGAGTTGTCTCAAGTGTTATAAGAGGTTTACCTATTTTTTCTCTAGCTAGAGGAACAAAGGGGGTTTTTACTCCATTTCTATCTGTTATCTCAAGATCAGTTCGTGTCCAAGGAGTTGGTTTAATCTTACTGTCAGATGATTCCACTAAATCCTCAAGCCGTCTAAGTTTACATCTGAGTCTGAATTTTTGACCGGGAAGAGAGACAAACGGAAATCCCCCCTCATCTGGATGCGCACAACCTATTAGAGGTAGTCTCAAGGTTAGCTTCTTCAAAAAAGCATTTCTTTGAATATCTAATGGACTACCCTTATGACATCCAAATTCCTTGAGTGCCAAAGCCTCCTGCGCTAAAGAACTCTGAAAATGATTCCAAGAATATAAGAAATCTCCACTAAATTCCTGTAATAAAACCTGGTCCTGATAAAACTGTATCTGCTCAAAGAGAAAAGCACCTACACCCTGAGTATATCCATAGGTATTACCAGAAGAATCTGAGATTACACTTGTATTATTTAAAGGTGCTACTTCTAAGGGGAGCCAAGTAGGCAATTCAATGACAAGGGCAGCTGAAATCAAGATATCTCCAAAGACTTCTATTTCCCATTCTACTGTTCTACTGAAATCAATCATATTCAATGGTTGTGTGTGTCTAACTTCATCTATTGTAGCGGGCCATGTATTCATATTATAAGAAAAGGGAACCCTTGCTTCTTCACTAGAATTCATAAAGTAAACGTCTTTTTTACCTCTCGCCACAAGTTCTAATAAAGAACCTTCTGCCGAGGTGTTAGGTCGGTCCATCTAATTACTAGGACAAATGGAATTTAGACTATAATTGAACGCGAAAAAATTGAAGTTTCGCCAAATACATACTTTAACACACACGAATGCCAGTTAATCTTGAGACAGCTCTTGCCCTGAGGGCGAAGGCTTCAGCCAATGGCACATGGCTTGGAGCAGGGCAGAAAAATATCGATTCTTGTTTAGCCCTTGGATTTGAAAGCTGGACAAGTATGGTAGAACAGGGGTTTACCATGCCAGACAGATATATTGAACACTTACAAGGATTCACCCCCACTCGACTAAGAGATTCAATGGAACTCTGTGATATTATTGCTAAAAAATATGGACATTCAGACCCACCTGTATATAGAAAAGTGTTCTCTCCATCTTCAAGTGTCTTACTAAAGGCTGGTGAGCAACTGAAAAAGATTAGGGATGCTCAAGAGGAGGAGATGAAGCGATTCCAGGAAACAGGTGAGGTAACGCTTGGGTTCAAGGACGAGGAGGTTTATGAGCGAGTGAAGATGCTTGAGGACCAAAGCAAGAACCAGACGGCTATCATCATTGGCTTAGATGATAAGCTAATGGACCTTGAGAAAGAACTAAGTCATCATAGGGATCAGATTCTTGCGATTCAGCATCTTCTTGAGGTTCAGATGGACCAAAAGAATGCTGAGATTGAGGAGGCTAACCAGGCTCAAGAGGTTCAAGAGCAGCAACGCAAGAATGCAGTAGATATGTATGATACACTTCTCTGGTTCTTCTTTCCTTCCATTACAATTCTAGTATTCGCAATTATCTTCAGTATTTACAACTATCCTGGGAATTCCCTTCATATTCTTGAGAATAGAACTCTAATCATGGATAGGTCGTCTTAGACATTTATAGAAGAACTACACTGACAAATTTGATTATTTTTACTAGATATATTTAGATAAGATGACAGAAGTCCAGGCGCATGGAAAATTATGGGAAAGAGAGTTAGCATTAAATGTATATAAATGTACTCCTGCTGAACTTGATGCAGTAAACTATACAGCAACACATGATATTCCAGGTGAGATTAATCATTTAGAGCCCGGTGTAAGTATATCAGTCAAGGCATCATGCTCTAATACAATTTGTATGGGTGATGCTCTACGTGTATTTGATACTGTATCTAGCGGAAAGCCACTCCATTTAACCATCTTACTTTATAAACAAAACTGTGCTGCTGAAACTAAGACAATTCAGCATATTTATGAAGTAAATATAACAGGGGCGCTTGAACGATTCTTTGGAACAGTAACACGCGCGAATCTAGAGTCATTAGTAGCCTTAATGCATGCGGTGCCAAAAGAACTAAGGGGAAGAGCTATAGTAGAAGGAAAGAAAGTTTCTATTTCTTCTCCTCAACGAACATTATATTTAGAGAAACAAACTGAACTTCTAGAAAAAACTAGATTAATCTTTCTAAATCCCAAGCTCGATGAAACAAATTGTAGATTACAATGCTCCATTAATATGAAGGAGATTATAGATTCACATGGTGGTCTAATTGTATTTCATAGCACAAATGAGCAGTTCCGAGGAGGTACTATTAGCCGTGTAATTAATTCTGGTTCAAGAAAATTTACCAAAAAACGTAGCCTAGAAAACGCAGAATGGTCAACTGCCTCTAAGCAAGAAGGTGTTCTAGAGTCTATGACTGTCGCTCAATTAAAAAAGGGGGCAACTCTGGCAAGTGTATCCAAGGCAGGAAAAAAAGAGGATTTGGTCTTACGTTTAAGACAGCATTTTAGCGCAGAATGTAGCCCTTGTGGAGGATGTGGTGGAGGTTCATCTAGTGGTGGTTCAAGAAAGAGTAGAAAGAATCGAAAGTAATACCTCATTCACTTCTCCCTTAGATAAACTCCTAGGACCAACGGTATTTGATGGAAATGTATGTTTATTCACTTGCTCCAGTATATTAGGAATATGAATAATAAATTGCTGATCAAATTTAAGAAAGTAATGTGACTGAACACTGAATTCACCAGCCCCCTTAAGATAACATGTTCCTGCTTTGCCACCTACCCTACGAAAGGCTAGATGGTATTGCTCTGTTCCCTTAACATACTGAAATCCAGATTCTTTTATAGGCTCAACAATAATTCTATCTAGATCTTTTTTTTCCCAAATCTGAAAGACACAGGGAACATCATAGGCTTCACCATTCACTTCAAAGGAATCCTTTTCCAACTCCTTTTGAAAGATACAATGGAACTTAGATGGAAATGCTCTAGACATAGATGGCTTCATAAATGACCTGGGTAAGATAAAGGCTATTACAGAAGCCTTCTTAGAAGCGTGTTGTATAAAAGCCTTAGCTAGAGAACCCTGTTTACCGAATGGAGGATTACCAAAGAAGATTCGCTTCATCGGTGATAGAGGCTCCCAACTAAAGAAGTCTCCTTTAACAATACCATCCATCTTTGGCTCCAAATCGATTCCAAATCGTAAGATAGATACAGGTAAAGCCCTTAAGAAAGCACCATTCCCAGCAGATGGCTCAATCCATTGCCAACTTATAGAATCTGGAATTAAGGATAAAATCTGGTCGACACATTCCTTGGCAACTGAGGATTTAGTATAATATTGGTCCTTTGTATTTTGGCGAAATTTGCCAGTATCTTGTTTTGTATTTTCCATGCTATATATTAGACCAATATAATATTCAACTTTATTGGTCCCGGTAAAAACAATAGCATAAGTAGATAATGTCTTCAAGGCATACAAGGAAATCCCCTAGTATACACGCGGCTCCGCATTCTAATTCATTAGATATGATTATGAAAATAGCACTATTTGCCTCAGAGACACATGTTACTGAGGCTAGTTCCAGAAGTATGGCAGAGGGAGTTTGTGATATGATTAATCTATTTACCTTAAAAGAACTACATGAAATACAGAAGAAAGATAAGCACTTCTTTGAACTTATCCATGGTCTTTTTTATGCTATTGGTAACTCCAATTCTAAGAACTCTACAATATTCAAGAATGTATGTCATGAAAAATTAGGTAAAGAGAAGAATAAACTTATGAATACTTCTACAGGTTCGCATACAGGTTCTAAACTTCTTCAGGATGGTGGAAGATTCGGAACAATAACAGTTATTGTTATGATAATGTGGATATTAATGTCGGTTGATCTGATAGGAAACCCTGGAACTGCAGTAACTCTTTCCGTTATGATTAAATATTTAATGACACTTTCTGGTGTATCTGGAATGAATACTTTTATACAAGAATTATTTGGAAAACAAAAGGAATCTGAATATCCAGTAGCTTACGCAGAAGGAAGAACAGTGAAGCGACTTTCGCCAACTGACGGCGCCAGTGGAAAAGCCTATAAAAGATTACATGAAATGACTAACGAAGTTAAAAAAGAAATAGAAGAGACTGATGAAATTGTAGCAGAAAACCACGTAGAAGCATTGGTGGGTATGGCAAGTTTAGTAAGTTGTGCAGCAGAAGGTACATGTTCAGAAGCATCTGATACTGTATTTGGTATGGCATTAACACCCCTCGCTGCAGCAGATGCTGCTCGTCCAAAATTAACCGCAAAACAGCTTGAAAACAATGATAAACTAAAAACGTTATCAAAGACCCTTGCTATTGAACAAGGTAAATGGTTTATGAGTAGAGATGATAAAAAGATAGCAAAATTACAAGAAAACATAACAGCAGTTCTTACAGAAATAAATGCTACAAATATTCAGCAAGGTATAGTAAATAGCCAGCCTTCTCTTTCAAATTTAGGGCAAATTACAACTGTGATAAGTAAGGTTGGAACAAATCTAGCTACGCAAGGTATGTTAAATGGAAAAGTTCCTAATACATTAGTATTAGGCTCTAGAGAAAATTCTTCACTTACAGTCCATCGTCCTAAGGCGGCCGTAATTACATCAGATGCACTTGTTGCGCAAGGAGTAAAAGAATTTACTGTAGAAATTGCTACAATAGCTAAACATCACCCTGGAACTGAAGTAGATATGGCTAGTATACAAGCCTTTGGGAAGGCATATGATTTAAAACTTCAAGCACAACAGACTGTTGGAATTTCTACAACGGTTGATAAATCGAAGATTTTAAGGTTAGTAGAAAGAGTATTCAGCGGGGGGAAAGAACCAGAAGGAATGATGCAAATTGTTGGATTTAGTCAAGTCTCTAAACATTCTGAAGCTAGAAGGGTTTTAACTGCATTAGTCACTGAAGCAGCAGGAAATCAAGCATTGGCAAATGGAAGAAGAAAACAAGCAGTAATTAGCGCAGAAGTCAGTAAAGTATTAGATAGAAATATCCAGGAGACCATACGAACTACCCTCCAAGAACTAACAAATCAGATAATAGCTAAAGGATTTAATGGAACGCGTGGCGAAGCTGAGAAAGCAGCAGAAGAAGCAATAGAAATTTCCAGGCTGTTTGGAGTTCAACCTAATTTAGAAAATACTGATTATGCTCTTACAGTTATTAATTGCTCAAAGGGTATAATATGTCCAAAAAAGCCATTTAGTGAATTGCGTGATAGAGGTGAACTCTTACGTGAAATGAGCTCCTGGGGATTTCTAGAACGATTCCAGCACGCAAAATGGAATATGTTTATTTCTCTAATATTTATGCTACCAGTTGGAGTGATTGCCGATGTTCTTTTAACAACGGTGGTTAGTTTACTTGGTGTTGGTGGATGTATTGGTAGATGTCTAACACGAGGTGAAGAAGAAAAGGAGGAGGAAGCGAAGCTAAAAATAACGGCCGCAGCTTCTAGAGCAAGAAGAGCTGAACAATTAGCAGAAGTAGAGCATGAAGGGCAAATGCGTCGCGCTCGTCATCTTGCCAATCAACCCCTAGCTCAACCAGTCGTAGGCCTTATTGCTAATGCTGCTCCTAGGGCCGCGAATATAGGACTTCTCGCTAATGCCCCTGCTCCTGCCGCTGCTGCTGCTGCTCCTGCTCCTCTTGCTGCTGAACCTGCCGCAGCGGCTGCTGCCAGTGCGGCTGTAGCCCCTGTAAATCAAGCAGCGCAAGCTGGGCAAAATCTAAGAGCAATAGCGACTGCAAAAAGGCAAGAGGCTGTAACAAAACGTAGAAGGGCAGACGAGCTAGTAGCATCAATTCTTGGAACTAGAAATCATGCGGAAAAATCTAGGATAAGACCTCTAGTTCAACCGGCCAAAAATGCCGCAGCAGCAGCTGAACGAAATGCGAATCTTGCTGAATCTAGGGCACTTGAACATAACGCTCGTGGAGGAACACGCAGACGCAGACGTAGAAATTAAATTATATTCTATACACAAAAATCATCAGAATATATAAA
>Ga0247722_10002178_pt1 | contig 10308 bp, 7 predicted proteins | sample MSEWelMarce3H_FC_FD_189094 | JGI IMG/M metagenome (GOLD analysis project Ga0247722, IMG submission 189094) | Subsurface sediment microbial communities from gas well in West Virginia, United States - MSEEL Well Study Marcellus 3H_FC | ecosystem: Environmental > Terrestrial > Deep subsurface >...
TTCATGCACAATAGCATTTGGGCAAATGGAAAAAATCAAAACATTTCGCCAGTTGCCATTGATGCTACCAACGAAAAAATACAACACAGTTACGAAACCGTAATTGGTCAAGGCCAAATTTCGGCGATTCAGAAAATTGGTGGCTACACCGTTTCTATGAATCATGCCAACACGCAAGTAGCCGCCGAAAATGTTATTAAATCGGCTTTAGCCAAAGGATATGATGTTCTTTTAGAAGAGCAAAAAACAGCATGGGCTAAAATCTGGGAAATGTCAGACATCACGATTGAAGGTGATGTGAAAGCACAACAAGGAATCCGTTTCAACATTTTTCAGTTGAACCAAACCTATTTAGGAAAAGATTCTCGTTTGAATATTGGACCAAAAGGATTTACAGGAGAAAAATACGGCGGCTCTACTTATTGGGACACCGAAGCCTACTGTATTCCGTTTTACATGGCTACCAAAGACCAAGAAGTAGCTCGTAATTTATTAACGTATCGCTACAATCAATTGGACAAAGCCATTGAAAACGCAGCTAAATTAGGCTTTATCAATGGCGCTGCTTTGTACCCAATGGTTACGATGAACGGAGAAGAATGCCATAATGAATGGGAAATCACTTTTGAAGAAATACATAGAAATGGCGCTATTGCCTTTGCTATTTTTAACTATTATCGATTTACAGGAGATTACAGTTATATTCCTGAAAAAGGGTTGGAAGTATTGATTGGTATTGCTCGTTTTTGGCACCAAAGAGCGACTTTTTCTACAAATAAAAATCAATATGTTATTTTAGGAGTTACCGGTCCAAATGAATACGAAAACAATGTCAACAATAATTTCTATACGAATTATATTGCCAAATGGTGTATTGATTATGCAGCTGAACAAATTCATAAAGTATCTTTAGAATATCCATCGGATCATAAACGCATTATTGAAAAAGTAAAATTATCGAATGTTGAATTACAAGAATGGAAAAAAGTGGCGGATAATATGTACTTTCCAGAATCTAAAGAATTGGGAGTGTACTTACAACAAGACGGTTTCTTGGATAAAGAATTAGTTCGCGTAGCCGATTTAGATAGAAGCCAACGCCCAATCAACCAAAAATGGTCTTGGGACAGAATTTTACGTTCGCCTTACATCAAACAAGCCGATGTATTGCAATGTTTCTATTTCTTTGAAGATCATTTTTCGAAAGAACAATTGAAAAATAACTTTGAGTTTTACGAGTCATTTACCGTTCATGAAAGTTCACTTTCACCTTGTGTTCACTCAATTCAAGCAGCAGTTTTGGATAAAATGGACATGGCATATACTTTCTATTTAAGAACCTCTCGTTTGGACTTAGACGATTATAACAAAGAAGTAGAAGAAGGATGTCACATCACGTCTATGGCGGGTACTTGGATGAGCATTGTAGAAGGATTTGGAGGTATGCGTGTTAAAGACAACACCTTACATTTTGCTCCAAAAATCCCGAAAGAATGGGAAGGATATTCCTTCAAAATTAATTTCAGAAACCAAATAATAAAAGTATCTGTAAATCAAAAAACAACTCAAATTGCTATGGAAGGTAACAATTCGATTACTGTTTTGGTGCATGGAAAAGAAGTGCTTGTTGAGGCTAATGATTTGGTTACGGTTTAGTTTTTTGAACCATTAAGAAATTAAGATTCATTAAGGTTTTACAAACACCAATAGGACTTTCCATTTTTTTTGAAGGGAAAGACCATTATTAGAAATCGTGGGCAGTACGACTGCATATTCGATTTGAATTTTTGTTAAAAAAATAAATAATTATCATGAAAAAAATTATTTTCTTATTACTAGTTAGCAGCAATTTATTTGCGCAAATTGACCGTGTTGAACCGCCTTTTTGGTATGCAAATATGCAAAATCCAGAAGTGCAAATTTTATTTTATGGCAAAAATATTGCTCAAAACGAAGTATCTGTTTCCAATAATGTTATCATCAACAGTATTCGAAAAACAGAAAACCCGAACTATCTTTTTGTAACCATAGACACCAAAAATGTTGTGGCTCAAGAACTTACTTTTTCTTTTTCAAAAAACAAAAAAGTAGCTTTTACCCAAAAATATGAACTTCGCAAACGTAAAGAAAATTCAAGATTTAGAAAAAGTTTTGACGCCTCAGACGTGATGTATTTAATCATGCCCGATCGATTTGCCAATGGAAATCCCAACAACGATAGCGACAATTCGGTGGTAGAAAAAGCGGATAGAAAAAACCCAGGAGGTCGCCATGGCGGTGATATTGAGGGAATTATCAAGAATGTTGATTATTTAAAAGAGCTGGGTGTTACTGCATTATGGAGTACGCCAATGTGTGAAGACAATGACAAAACCTATTCGTACCACACCTACGGACAATCGGACGTGTATAGAATTGACCCTCGATATGGCACCAACGAAGAATATGTAAAATTGGCGGCTACCTTGCACCAAAACGACATGAAATTGATAAAAGATTATGTTACAAACCACTGGGGAGCAGAACATTGGATGTTTAAAGACATGCCGACTTACGATTGGTTTCATCAATTTCCGGGTTATTCGCAATCCAATTATCGCATGACGACACAATATGATAGCAATGCCTCAGCTATAGACAAAAAGCAATGTATGGATGGATGGTTTGTGCCTTCTATGCCCGATTTGAATCAATCCAACCCTTTGGTATTGAATTATTTAACTCAAAATGCGATTTGGTGGATAGAATATGCCGATTTAGATGGTTTTAGAGTAGATACCTATTCGTATAACGACAAAGAAGGCATTGCCAAATGGACCAAAGCTATTACCGATGAATACCCACATTTTAATATCGTTGGCGAAGTATGGATGCACGATCAAGCGCAAATGTCGTATTGGCAAAAAGACAGTAAAATTGGTGCAATCCAAAGCTACAATTCGAATTTACCGAGTGTAATGGATTTTACTTTGCACGATGCAATAGGAAATGTTTTTAACGAAGATCGCCAATCTTGGGACCGAGGAATGGTTCAAGTTTATGACAATTTTGCAAATGATTTTTTATATCCAAATCCGAATAATTTATTAGTGTTTACCGAAAATCATGATACGGGAAGATTCAATGAGATTTACAAAAGTGATTTCAAAAAATATCAAATGGCAATGACATTAATCGCAACGATTCGTGGAATTCCCCAACTTTATTATGGTTCAGAAATTGGAATGAAAGGCGATAAAGGGAAAGGTGATGCCGACATTAGAAGAGATTTTCCAGGAGGATGGAATGGGGATACAAACAATGCTTTTACCAAACAAGGAAGAACTGCGGAACAGCAAAAATTCTTTGAATTCTCATCAAAATTATTCACCTGGAGAAAATCAAAAGAAGTAATTCATTCTGGAAAAATGACTCATTATGTGCCTGATAATAACGTATATGTATATTTCAGACACAATGAAAAAGAAACTGTAATGGTGATTATCAATAACAATTCTGACAAACAAACTTTAAAAACCAATCGATTTAAAGAGTCAATTCAAAATTTGAAATCTGGAAAAGAAGTGGTATCAGGAACTTTTTTTGATCTAAACAATGACATCGAAATTGAAGGAAAATCAGCCTTAATATTAGAATTGAAATAATATGAAGCGATTTTTAATTTACTTTCTATTGATGAACTTCTTAACCTTTGCACAAAGCAAAATGGAAATGGTTGAACTTATTGATAATAGCAAATTTGAAGGTAAAATATATAGAATTGAGAACTTCTCAACTAAATTTATCAAACCTAGAACGGTTGATGTTTGGGTTCCAACCAATTACGCCAAGGATAAAAAATACAGCGTTCTTTACATGCACGACGGGCAAATGTTATTTGACGCAACTACTACTTGGAACAAACAAGAGTGGATGGTGGATGATGTTTTGAGCAAATTAACTTCTGAAAATAAAATTGAAGAGGTGATTGTGGTAGCCATATGGAATATTTCTGCCATTCGTCATTCCGATTTATTTCCAAAAAAACCATTGTTAGGGCTAACTCAAGAGGAGCAAAAATTAATTTTTGAAGAAGCCCATAAATTAAATTATCAGTTCAATTTAAACGATATCAATTCAGATAATTATTTGAAATTTATAGTTGAAGAGGTAAAGCCATTTGTGGATTCTAATTTTTCAGTTTTCACAGATGCCAATCACACTGCAATAATGGGTTCAAGTATGGGCGGGCTAATTTCTATGTATGCCATTTGCGAATATCCAAAGGTGTTCAGTAAAGCCGCTTGCCTATCAACACATTGGTTAGGCTTTAGAGAATTTGAAAATAATCCAATTCCTGAGAGCTTTTTTAAATACATGAGCGCCAATTTACCCGATCCAAAAAATCACAAAATCTATTTTGATTACGGAACAGAAACTTTGGATGCTAGTTATTTGAAATACGAATATCGTGTGGATGAAACAATGAAAACAAAAGGATACAATCAACAAAATTTCAGAAACCTAAAATTTGAAGGTGAAAATCATTCGGAGGCTTCTTGGCAAAAAAGATTACATATACCACTTGAATTTATGTTTGAAAAATAAATACATTAAAAATTATGAAAAAGATACTTTTAACTACACTCCTATTCGCAACTTTATTAAGTTGTAAAAAGGAAAACGAACAAAAATCGGAAAACAATTCTAGTTCGCAAATAGCTGCAATTACTCCTGAAACAGAAGAAAATGCAGTAATTTATGAGGTGAATATCAGACAATATTCTGAAGAAGGTACTTTCAACGCTTTTACCAAAGACATTCCCCAACTTAAAGAAATGGGAGTTAAAATTCTTTGGGTGATGCCGATATTTCCAATTTCTCAAACTAAAAGAAAAGCAACCGGTGGCGATAACAGCAAGTTTGCTTCTGAAATGCCAAAGGAAGAACAATCAAAATACTTAGGAAGTTATTACGCTGTTTCCGACTTTAAAAAGGTAAATCCTGAATTTGGAACTATTGAAGATTTCAGAAATTTGGTGAAAACCGCTCACGAAAATGGCATCTATGTAATCTTGGATTGGGTGCCAAACCACACAGGTTGGGATCATGTTTGGATTAAACAGCATCCTGAATTTTACACCAAAAACACAAAAGGAGAAATTATCGATCCAATCAATCCTGAAACCGGGAAAAGTTGGGGTTGGACAGATGTTGCTGATTTAAATTATGACAATAAAGGGCTTCGCGAAGCAATGTCGGGCGACATGTTACATTGGATAAAAAACGAAAATATTGATGGTTTTCGTTGTGATGTAGCCGGAAATGTGCCTCTCGATTTTTGGTCATCAACCATTCCGAAATTAAGAAAAGAAAAGAATATTTTCATGCTTGCCGAAGCCTGGGAACCTGAATTACTAAAATCGAATCTTTTTGATATGTGCTATGGTTGGGAAACGCACCATATTATGAATAGAATTGCTAAAGGAGAAAACACGGTTTCAGAATGGGATAAAAACATACTTGAAAACACTAAAAAATACGAAGCCAATGATATTTCAATGAATTTTGTTGATAATCATGATGAAAACTCCTGGAACGGAACCATGAAAAGCCGACTTGGAGCTGCCGAAGAAACCATGACCGCATTATCGTATCTAACTCCGGGAATGCCTTTGGTATATAGCGGTGACGAATACGGATTGGATAAAAGCTTGAAGTTTTTTGAAAAGGATTCCTTTACAAAAGTAAAAGGAAAACAGTGGGAATGGAGAGTAAAATTAGGCAAGCTTAAAAATGAAAATAGCGCTTTAAATGGCGGTAAAAAAGCAGCTTCTTATACTCGAATTTCAACTTCCGACGACACAAAAATTTTAGCTTTTTCAAGAGCAAAAGAAAAAAATAAAGTAATTTATTTAGGTAATTTATCAAAAACCAATGCTAAATTTACTTCTGCACTTGAGGGAAAATTCACTGATTACATGACAGGCGAAAAAGTAAATTATTCAAAAAATCAAACGTTTCCTTTCAAGCCTTGGGAATACAAAATTCTGATAGCAAATTAATACCTTTCAATAAAATAAAAAGCACAAATCAGTCCGGTTTGTGCTTTTTTATTTTACTACCTTTGCTAAATCAAGTAACGCTTGATAATTATCTATGAATCAAAGTTTCGATATACTAATTGTTGGTGGAGGTGCTGCTGGATTTTTTTCGGCTATCAATATCGTGGAACGCAATCCCAAACTCAAAGTGGCGATTTTAGAACGTGGTAAAGAAGTGCTTTCCAAAGTACGTATTTCGGGCGGCAGACGTTGCAATGTAACCCATGCTTGTTTTGAACCCAACGAATTAGTAAAATTCTATCCAAGAGGCGAAAAAGAATTACGAGGTCCATTTCATCAATTTTGCTCTGGCGACACTATACAATGGTTTGAAAATCATGGCGTTGAACTCAAAATTGAAGACGATGGTCGAATGTTTCCCGTTTCCAATTCTTCTCAAACCATCATCGATTGTTTTTTGAACGCAAGTCAAAAATTAGGTATTTCCATCTTAACAGGCCAAAGCGTTCAGTCCATTTTCAATACCGAAGACTCGGTAGAAAATTATTGGAAAATCGACACGCAAACCGATAGCTTTTTAGCCGAAAAATTGATTTTGGCTACAGGAAGCAATCCAAAAATTTGGGACATGTTACACACCTTTGGACACGCCATTGTTACCCCCGTCCCGTCCCTTTTTACCTTCAACATCAAGGATTCCCGAATCAAAGATTTACCCGGAATTGCCACACAAGCAACTGTCAAAGTTAAAGACACAAAACTAGAATCAACTGGTCCTTTATTGATTACCCATTGGGGCATGAGCGGTCCGGCTATTTTAAAATTATCGGCTTGGGGTGCCCGAATTTTACACGATAAAAATTATCAATTTTACATCGAAGTCAACTGGCTAAACGATATAGATATTCAGGACGCCGAACTTCTTTTAAAAGATCTAAAGCAAGAACATGCTAAGAAAACCGTCTCCAAAAAATCGCCATTAGACCTCCAAAATCGTTTATGGGAAAGTTTGGTTTTTGCCTCAGGAATTGGTAACGAAACCAAATGGGCAGATTTGTCCAAGATTCAATTACAAAACCTCGCCAATCAACTCACCAAAAGCACTTTTCAAGTCAATGGCAAAAGCACCTTCAAAGAAGAATTTGTTACAGCAGGTGGTATTGATTTAAAAGAAATTAATTTCAAAACCATGGAAAGCAAGCTGCATCCCAACCTTTATTTTGCTGGCGAAATAGTTAATATTGATGCCATTACAGGCGGATTCAACTTCCAAAATGCCTGGACATCGGGGTATATTGTTGCACAAAACATCTAAAAAAAATTTAAAAAATAGTTGAACCAAAAGGCTCGGGCATTCTCCAAACCCTATTCCCGCTTGCCGTTCCAATCTTTTTGTTTTTGAAAAAAAAACAAAAAGGATTTCCACTTCTCCCGAAGCGTCGGGACGGGGGTACAACTCCACACTTTTGGGCATTTTCCAAACTTTTGGGCATTATAATTCGCATAAAAATCACTCATAAACTCTTCAATAAATTATTACAACGAATAATTCAAATTAACACTCCATCTGTAATTAGCCTCCACATTTCCTCCCGTTAAATTTTGCTGAATCGGTAACATCATATTGGCACCAAAAGAAAAGGCATTTCGCCCAACTTCAAAACCTATTTTTCCAAATAACGCATTACCAGATGTTTCATTCAATCTTTCGCCATATTGAAAATTACTTTCATACACTTCGCCAGCAAGTCCAACTTGAGATGCAAAAGAAAGAGCATCTTTTTCATACAAATAGAAGAAAGTACCTGCATAATTTAACTGATTTCCAAAACGGTAATTTTTTTGATTTTCGGTTTTAATCACATAATTCAATAGCGTGTTGAGTCCAAATTGTTTTCTTCTCACAATATATTCGGTTGCCAGCAAATAATCCCAACTCCCCGTTCCTACCTGAAAACTAGGGTTTACTGCCCCCGAATTAGCTTCATTGAATTTGCCTGTTGGCATTTTTACTCCGCCACCCATTTGCAACGTATGCGCAAAATAAGTACTGTCTGTTTTGGTTTGATACAAACGATACATCGCCAAAAGGGTAATATCACCAATTCCATTTATAGCTTGATTTCCAGTTGCGGTTTCTCTGTTGTGCGATTGGTAGGGCAACAATACCGATACTTGAATATTTTCTTTGACAGGAATTCGAGCCCAAATTTGAGTGGTTGTAAAATTTTCGGTGTACCAAAGCGAATTAGTATATAACCCGTCTGTTGATTGATATTGTTGATTAATATAGCGAATACCAACAAAATTGGAATTCAACATCGAGGCAAATCCCATGCTGCCTCCGCTTGCCGAACATCCGCAAGCATCGCAATCGTCATCAAGTAACAATTCGTACTTTAAAAATGTATTTTTTTGATACAAAGTATCTTTTTCAGTAGCAAATGATAATTGAAAAATTAGTAAAACTAAAAGTGTTATTTTTTTCATTTGTGCAAAATTTAATATTCAGAAAATCGAGTATCCGTAAGATATTGATTGTCTGTTAATGTTTTTAAGAAAGCAATAATTTTAGTTTTTTCACTAGAATTTAAAGGGATTCCCAATGTGTTGTTTGCTTTTAAAATTGGATCTAATGTTGCCGAATTAACCACTTCAGAGCTATAATGATTTAGTACCGCTTCCAAAGTATATAATCGTCCGTCGTGCATATAGGGTGCTGTTTTTTCTACATTGCGCAAACTTGGCACCTTGAACTTGTGTACATCTTGAGCTAATTCGGTTACTCTAAATCGGCCAACATCATTCAGAGCTGGATTTACAGGCAACCCATTATTTCTGAACGAATTGTCGGTAAACAAATCGGTTGCATGACAACTAGCACATTTTTGGTTAAAAATAGCATAACCAGCAAGTTCATCTGTGGTTAATGTCCCTCCTACTTCATTGCGTCTATATTTATCAAAACGAGAATTGGAAGAAGTAACCATTAGCATAAATTGTCCTAACGCCTTGAGCATGTTTTCAGAATTGATTTGTCCATCGGCGAAAGCCAATTTAAATAATTTTTGATATGCAGCATCGCCTTTCATCATTGCAATTGCTGAACTAAAATCGCCATTCATCTCAACAGGATTGGTAAAAGGCAAAATAGATTGTAAATCTAAATGATCAACAGCTCCATCCCACATAAAGGAAGTTTGATAACCCAAATTTTGAATAGACGGTGTATTTCTTGTGCCAACTAAATCATCAACTCCATGGCTAAAAGTATGTCCGTGGTGCGTAAATGCATCTTGTTGAATATGACAAAAACCGCATGAAACAACTCCGTCAGAAGCCAATCGCCCTTCGTAAAATAATTTTTTTCCCAATTCAAAACCTTTTTCTGTAGGCGGATTATTGGTTAAATTATAGGCAAGCGGCGGAAAATTAGATGGCACTTTAAACTCTAAAGGCAGGTTTTGATACGCATCATCACTATCATTGGAGCAACTCCAAAATAATGGCAAAATGAACAACACTATTATTTTTGTTTTCATTTAAAAAAAAATTAAAGCGGTCAATTTTCATCAACCGCTTATTAATAAAAAAAAATTAGTCGTTGTGTACGTGAACAACGGTAAACATTTTTGACAAATTGGAAGTAATTAAAGCCAATCTATCGCCACCCATTACATCACCAGAAGTACCTGCTGTAAGAGCTATTTTGTTATCGCCATCAACAATATATTTTGCATCAGCAAACAAATGAATCGTTGGGGTAATTGTGGTTCTAACTTTAGCTGTTGATGGTAAATTTAATGTGATTTCAGCATAATTGTAATTTTCAACGCTGTTAACCATTGTTTTTCCAGTATGAACTCTATAATTTCTTGGCGTTGTAAGCGTTGTTGATGTTACCGTACCTTCAAAATTAACAAATTTATATCCTCCAGTCCAACTCCACATCATGCCTGCTGATTGAGCTGTAGCTAAAAAATCACCTTGACCTGTTGCGCCAAGCTCCCATTGGGCTCTGTCAACGCCAATTCCAAATTTAATTTTGGTATAATTCCCAGCTGGAACATTTGCCAAACTTAAAATTTGACTTGCTGCAGTTGCTTCATCTACAATAAAATAGCTACTCGATTTTGGGTATGTAAATGTAGATCCGTCTTCCTTAGTAAGCACAATATTGCTTACAATATATTTAAGTTGCGTAGCTTTAACTTTTTCGCCATTAGAGTTGGTATATTCAGTTGCAAAAGCCAAATTTGCGCCG
>Ga0247722_10002179_pt1 | contig 10305 bp, 16 predicted proteins | sample MSEWelMarce3H_FC_FD_189094 | JGI IMG/M metagenome (GOLD analysis project Ga0247722, IMG submission 189094) | Subsurface sediment microbial communities from gas well in West Virginia, United States - MSEEL Well Study Marcellus 3H_FC | ecosystem: Environmental > Terrestrial > Deep subsurface >...
TCTTCAGACAAAGACGTACGCCGCCATTCTAACTCTTTCAGCATCTGGAACGGTTGATCCAGTGGTTCAGGCTAGAATTAAACGGCTACAAGAAATGTATACGGCATTATCTGACATGATTACAAAGTTAAACAAGGGTCAGTGGACACAAAAAGACATTCCGGTATTCAAGGAGGATATTCAGGAGGTTTTACCCAGTTTAGCCAAGCCTCAGAAGGATGTCAAGGATGTCTTCTCACAAGGCAACGGTAAGAAGTTAAATGCAATCGAAGAGCAACTTTCTGGATTAGTTGGAGTTGAAAATGCCCAGGATGTATTCAAGAATTTGAAGGAACGTGGTATGTTCCGTATTAGCATGGATCTTGGATATAATGTAGCCGATAACAAATCTGATAATCCTACATATAAACGTAAGATAGACTTACAAGGAGATGGATCTATGAAGACATCAGATGGAATGCATGTACAAGGGGCTCGTGCTCGTTCATATGGTAAAAGTAAATCAGATACTAATGGTTTACAGATGGAAAGTGCATACGATACCCACAGCCCTGGTATGGATGACAATGCTATCGCAAAAAGTAATTTCCCCAAGGCATCACACTTTGATTGGAAGAAACGTGCTACAACAATTTGTGAGCAAGTAAAGTTACGTGGCCTAGACCCTCTTGATTTTGGGTGTATTCCTAAAGATTCGCTAATGTCTCCTGCTTATTCTTGGCGTGGACATACTAAGATGATCTGCGGAAGACTAGGAACTACAATGGATCCCGATCTACCCGTTGTTTGTGGATGTCCTCCACAGAAATGGAAGGGATGGTCTTCTCCTTCATAAATAGTATTCCAGTATGTTAGATAGGTGATGAAGTTCACTAAGGTTCACATGGCATTAATTGGAATTGTTGCAGTAATACTTGCTTCTTTAGGAGTTGCTGGCTTCATGTATAATACAAGTTCAGAAGGTCTTTTAGTACGCGTTGGTGGCTCTAGAGAAGAGGGTTTCTCAGATACCCGGCCTTGTAATAAGTGTGGAGAACCAAAGCCGATGTGCGGATGCAAGAAGCCACGTGACAACTGTAATTCATGCGGAAAACCTAGCAATGCCTGTGGTTGCCCTAAATCAGAATCAAAGTGTGCGCCAGTAGCTCCATGCCCCCGTGTCATGGAGCCCGACTTAAGTAAGTATATTTTAAAGTCACAGATACCAACATGCAATCGTGCTCCCATGCCTGATATGTCTAACTACATGTTGAAGACTGAATGCCCCCCTGTTCCTGATCTAAGTAAATACATCTTGAAAAGCAGTATCCCCAAGCCACAACCTGTCATCATTGATAACAGCAAGTGTAAGGCGGAATCTGGAGAGTGCCCTCCATGCCCTCGCCCTCGTTGCCCTGTTGTCAAGTGTCCAGCGCCCACTAAATGCGCACCTCCGGCTCCTTGCCCAAGACCCGTATGCCCACCTACAGTGGTCAAGTGTAAGTCTGAGGAATCCACACAGCCCACGGTTCGCCCATTCCTTGCGCCTCTCAACATGGCTGGATTTGGATCAGCCTAATAAAAGTGAAATATCATCTAAACAATGGCCTCTATGTTATAGTATAGCATGCAGATCTTCGTTAAGACCTTGACCGGTAAGACTATTACACTTGATGCCGAGCCTTCAGATACGATTGAGGGTATCAAGTCAAAGATTCAAGATAAAGAAGGAATTCCTCCTGATCAACAACGTCTCATCTTTGCTGGAAAGCAGCTCGAGGATGGTCGTACTTTAGCAGACTACAATATCCAGAAGGAGTCAACGCTTCACCTAGTTCTAAGACTTCGTGGGGGCTTTTAAATTTACAAATGTATCTCTTATTACTATATTTTACATATTTCAAGTATAATGGCAACACCTATTACACTTGACACATTGATTGGATATATCGTAGCAGAAGACGTCTACATACGTTTCTCAGAATATTATGGAGATGGAACAATTTATGGTCGCACTGAATTATCAATGCCTGATGGATCCCCTGTTAAAGGTCAGGGAAAGTTTAAGAAAGAACTAGTTGAAGCAGGTGTTTTAATGTCTGATGTGGTTGCTGGATCACTTGGTGGTGACCTTGTCTGGGTTGACAATGAGGCCCCAGTAGTGCTAGAAGTTTCAGCTGAACTCCCTGTAGAGGCTCCTGTAGAAGTCCCAGCTGAAGTCCCAGCTGAAGTCCCAGCTGAAGTCCCTGTAGAGGTTCCAGTGGAAGTCCCAGCTGAAGTCCCAGCTGAAGTCCCAGCTGAAGTCCCAGCTGAAGTCCCAGCTGAAGTTCCTGTAGAGGTTCCAGCTGAAGTCCCAGCTGAAGTCCCTGTAGAGGCTCCTGTAGAAGTCCCGGTTGAACTTAAATCAAAGCAATATAATGTCGTTGCATCCATAATGGGATTTAAAATTTCCCGTGAATTCACCGTAAAAATAGATGAATTAACAAACACCCTTTATTTAGAATAATGGATAATATCAAAAAATTTGTAATCAATCTGAAAAGAAGGCCAGATAGATTAGAACTTTTTAAGAAAAGGTGTCCATTCGATAACGTCACTGTAATTGAAGGATTTGATGGAAAAAATATGAAGAATGAAACATCTGCTATTGAAAAAGAAGTAGCAAATCGCTTTGTGGGATTAGATCCTGGAGAAATAGGCTGTTATTTATCACATCTGAGAGTATTTAACACAATTAGGAAAGAAAATTTACCCTATGCTCTTATATTTGAAGACGATGCTATATTTTGTGATAATTTTTTAGAATCATATTCTAAAATACTGAAAGAATTTCCATCTGATACAGATATCTTATATATTGGAGGAAGATTTGAACCAGGATTTAAAATGAGAGATTTTACGAAGATATCAGATAATATAGTAAAGCATCGTATAGAAAATAATAGAATATTAGGCATATCATCTGATACAGATAGGACTACCCATGCATATATAATATCTAATAAATTTGCTACTTGCTTTACTGGAGAATTCTATAAAATGCTACGTCATAATCAACCAATTGATGCTTATTTACTTGCCTTTTGTAAATTACAACATTTTACTATATATAATGCACACCCCCTCTTATGTCACTCACCAATCATAAGTGACTCTGATATAAGGACGTATAATAATATTTATCTATCTTAAAATAGTATGTCTAAACAATTGCCAATTTTTACAATCCAAACATTTAATCAAAATGCCCTACAGCCAGCTGGAGCAGTATTTGCCCAGCGTGTTGAATCTATTAGCATTGCGCGTAATTTTTTCGCTGGTGTAACTGGAATTGTAGGTGGAAGAAGTACTATGATGGAAAAAAAAGATGAATGATTTAACTACTGTATTAATGGAAGAACTTGATATACAAGCTAAAAAAATATACCCGAACGCTGTAGCTCTTGTAAATGTTAATGTTCATTTTTCTGACATCTGTAAAAGCGATTCAAGTATGTTTTTGGCAGGCCAGGCTTCTGCTACGGCACTAATTAAGCGAGTAAAACCGGTTGGTCAGTCAATGATATCACCACAAATCCCACCTGTGGCTCCTCTACAGGTAACCTCGCCTGCAGTAGTAGAACCTCCCTCTCCTCCTACTGAACCATTGCCAATTCAAAATTTAAAGGTAATGGGTATTCCAAAAGCAATTAGTGGAGGTAAGGTTAAGAGAAAGAGTTTTATATCCAAATCACGAACTATCAAAGCTAATCGTAAGCATAAATAGATGGATACTAGGTTCTGGGGACCTTCAGCATGGAAAATCTTACATATAATAACATTTGCATACAATCCATCTGATAAGGTGGCTGTAAGAGATTTATTCCAAATGTTACCTTATGTCTTACCATGTAAATACTGTCGCACATCATTGGCTGGTTATATGGATACATATCCTCTAGAACCAGCACTACAATCAAGAGATACCTTAACACGGTGGCTTTGGAAAATTCATAATGAAGTAAATTCTAAACTAAGAAACCAGAAACTACCTGTAACACCAGACCCACCATTTGAAGATGTTCAAAAATATTATAAACAACTTCTCGCCACTGGATGCTCTAGGACTGAATTTCCAGGGTGGGATTTTCTCTTCTCAATTGCTGACCTTCACCCTATGTCAACTCTTGCTCGCAAGTCAGTACCAATGCCCGGCGCCCCAAAATGTGATACCCCTGCTACATTTGAAGAGAAAAATAAATGGAACTGTTTAAAACCTGAGGAAAGACTTCCACTTTATAATACATTTTGGAGATCTCTTGGCCTTGCATTACCTTTCAAGGAGTGGAGAGAATCGTGGGCTAAGGAAGAGATGCCAGAAAATCTATCAACTAAGACCCTAACTATAAAGTGGCTATGGAAGGTTAGGTGTACTATGGAAACCGACCTAGAATTATTAAATAAGTGTAAATTTTCGCATTTATGTAAAGCATTAGAAATACATAGAAGCGATTGTGCAAAAAAGGTGAGAGGAAAGACGTGTAGAAAAAGAAGACAGGATTAATCAGATATGGAGGTGACAACACTAGGATTAACTGGATTTCAATGGGTTATATTATTCCTATTGATATGCGGTTGCTTTCACTATATGTGGTTAGCATGGGATTCTCATTACGGGCTTATACCATCTGGATTAAAAGAGGGGTTTGAATCTGGCATTACTGAAGCAGAAAAGTCTAGAACAACATGGTTTGAAAATGATGAATTATTTGATGAATTCTACTCGACTGTTTATGATAATTTAACACAGCTAGCAGGAAGATATCCACAAGAAGTAGCCTTAATTACAAATCAATGGAAGAAAACGGCTGAACCAGATACAATGGATATTCTAGATTGCGGTTGTGGATCAGGTATTGCTACTGTGCTATTTGCAAAAATGGGCGCAAATTCAGTTACAGGACTTGATAAGAGTGAGGCAATGCTCCGGCGAGCGAGGACTGTAACACTCATTACAGCTAATTTACCAAAGGATCAACGTGAAGCTGTTACCTTTTTACATGGTGACATGCAACAACAATATACATTTTCTGGAGGACAGTTTTCTCATGCAGCACTATTATTTTTTACAGTTTATTACTCTAATGATCCAACGGGTGTCTTTAGAAACTTGTTCCACTGGATACGCCCAGGCGGGCAACTTGCTATTGAAGTTGTAAACAAGTATAAGTTTGATCCATTACTAGAAGCAGCATCACCATTTGCTGGTACCACCGTACAGAAATATGTAAAGAAACGTGTAACAAAGAGTAAGGTAGAATTTGATAAATTCTCATACGAAGCCGAGTTCGATCTACAAGATCCAACTGCAGAATTTCGTGAAGTATTTAAATTTTCAGATAAGACCACACGTAGACAACGCCATACTTTACACATGCGTGATATCAATGAATTTGTTCATATAGCACAAACAGCTGGATGGAATTATAATGGATTTATTGATCTAATGAGCGCAGGATTTGAATATGCATATGTTCTTATGTTTACACATCCTTAATTCTTCTTAAATTTTGCAATCAGAGCTGCGGCAGCTGCTCTATTGGCAACATTCATTGCTGCGGCTGGTAGTTTATGCATAATTATATTATTTGGTTGTTTTACATCCATATAATTCTTATTAGCGTGCTGTTTATTGCTAATTGCGCTAATGTTATAACTCTTTATATTATTAACTACTGGTGCTACTTCTGTTTTTACAGGAACAACCGCAGGAACAACCGCAGGAACAACCACAGGAACAACCACAGGAACAGCTACAGGGACTTCCACGGGAATAACCATAGGGATCTCAACAGCAACTTCCACAGGAGCCTCAACAGCAACTTCCACAGCAACTTCCACAGCAACTTCCACAGGAGCCTCAACAGGAACTTCCACAGGAGCTTCTACGTGGATTTCAACAGGAACCTCTACAGGAGCTTCTACAGCAACTTCCACATGGACTTCCACAGGAGCCTCTACAGGGACTTCCACAGGAGCCTCTACAGGGACTTCCACAGGAGCCTCAACAGGAGCCTCAACAGGGACTTCAACAGGGGCCTCTACAGGGACTTCCACAGGAGCCTCTACAGGAACTTCTACAGGAGCCTCTACAGGGACCTCAACGGCGACTTCCACAGGAGCCTCTACAGGGACTTCCACAGGAGCCTCTACAGGGACTTCCACAGGAGCCTCTACAGGGACTTCCACAGGAACCTCAACAGGTGCCTCTACAGGTACATCATTGGGGACTTCAATCACAGTAACCATCTGATTAGGGGGTACATAAAGTTCTAGAAACGACGATTTTAATAAATTATCCTTGAGTTCCCACAGCGAATCGGTATTCATTTCAAAGAGGGATCCCCAATCTGCCGTAATTGTTTTAAGATCTGCATCTAAATTAGTAGAATTGCCTTGATAACCATTAGGCACACTATATACACTACAATTTAAGAACTTAACCTTATATTCAAGTGTATGTATACGCTTAGAATATGCATCATAGTCGCTGTCTATTAATGGCATATTAACTGGTACAATTGGTGTCTGAGTTGCAATATATAGTAAATCAGGAGATATAACAGATTTATCTAAAAATCCACCCATCTTTGAAAAGAAACTGCGGTTGATACCCCAAATATTACCATAATCATTATTAATGGATCCAGATTTCACTGCTCCAGGAACCTTATTTATGACTGAGCCACTCTCATCTAAGTATATAACCTCATTATATGGTTGAATAATATCATAAAAATTTAACATTAAAGATAAACAATCCAACCAGTCTGGGCGTGTATATTTTAGATTAGTTTCCATAAAACAAATTTTAGTATATTCTTCCGGAATTTTTTTCTCTAAAAGGTTCCACACAGTTTCCTTGTGGTAAAGAGCAGAGTTTACAGATACAGTTAGAGTTGGGTTTACTAAGGTGGCACTCGCTCCATTAAAAAGGACTTCGGCTGTAAAATATGGTATTTTAGCAACCTTTAATATATTCTCTAAATATTCTACGTTGTGTTTTATAACTGCATCATTACCTGGATTATAATAACAAAATGCAACACATATGTCTTTACGAACAGGGGTAGTATAAGTAACTTCTCCACTCATATATTCATCTCTTAGATTTTATTTTACATTAAGATTATATGGAAGCCATTGCTATCCTAGTACCACTTGTTATATCACTAGGAAATTGTGTAGTAACTGCATGCCTTAATAAAAGAGTAAATAATCGAATACAAAAGCTTGAATATAGTCTAACTAATCTAATAAATAGACAAGTAGGGCAATATTCTCCAGTCACCTTACAAACATATACACAACCTCCACCACCTTCTGCTCCACCCGGATATGGATATCAACACAATTCGGGTGATCCAACTATTCAGGGTCTAAATGTTGTTTAATAACCTTATAACAGATGGAAACCAGCGTTCCATTATTTGATGTATTTCAACCTGGTTTGATAAGGGGTGAAGAACACCTTCCATACGATCCCTCTAAGGGATATTTCTATGTTGAACATCCTACAGAAGGATGGCGTGTATATTTGAGAGCTATTTGTTTTATTCACGAGGAGGGAGCCATATATGACCCTAAGCGCTTCTTAGTCGTCAAGAGAACTGGGGCAAGTCACACTGGAAAGTCGTGGGAGCCTCCGAAGGGTCAGATGGAAGGCAAGGATGCGCTAAAACATCCTCGCACGAGTGTTATGGATTTATTGAAGCAGTCTATCCGGCGTGAAGTTGAGGAAGAGGCTCATATCAATGTGCTACATAATTTAGAACACACCGGTTTGGTGCAACAGGCTATTGAACCAGATTTCTTACCTAACACATATTTCCATTATCATATTTTTAGAGCTCATGCACCGGTGAAATCTATTCAACGAGGTCTCAACTGGTTCAAGTGGCTCAAGGAACATCCGAAGTTCTTTGCGCGTATGAAACGAGACAAAAAAGAGAAGGATGAATTATCATGGTTTGACCCAGTTAAGACGAAACTCATGGGTAGGTGGTCACCCAATTTAGTTCCAATGTATATTGGACATTATAGTTAGATGAAGTGGTCTCTCTTTCTATTATTTTGTATAGTTGTCGCAATTCTAGCATTGTTTAAGAATTATGATGAATTTAAAGGTAGTAGAGGTGGATTTCGTAGGAGCGGTGGTCGTCGCGGACCATTTACAATACTAGATGCAGTTTTAATAGTTTTATTATTATTTTGGTTTTATACTAGTAGATGAGCAACGTCAGTTCACGAGAAATGATATTTATTATTATAATAACATTCTTAGTTATTATTCCCATGGCTGTAGTGGAAACCAAATATTCATTAGGCACATTCATCTTATTTTCAATAATTATAGTAATCTTAGCGGGTTTTGCTGAATCAATATTCTATAATGGTAACCCTCCTAAGAGACCTTATCGTAAAAGAAGACGGTTACCTCTTAATCACCCTCTTTTTATTACTGCTGTAATTGCCGGTATTAGTTCATTAATACTTCTAAATACATTATATAGATGAAGTGGTCCCTCTGCCTTCTCTTTAGTTTAACAGTTATAGTCTTGATTATATTCAAACGCTACGATGGCTTCGGTATGAGCCCTGGAACACCGGTTCAACTTAGAACATCTCACGTCCCTACCCAGGAGGATGCGTATTATTGGAAAAATGTCTATCCTAAGATTGTTAGAAAGGAAATATATAATTTAACCGAATCTGATTTACATTAAGACATCAGTAGTTCCAGCTCAGTTCTACGGCGTCTTCTAGGTTGAAATTGTTCAACTGCCACTTGACGAATGATAGTATTTGAAATCATATTATTCTGTGCGATTTCATTTGTAGTGCGAACCTTATTTACAAGCCCAGATACAGGCTTATCAGTAAGAACACTCGAAATCGCCTCCAACAAGCTCCATAGTGTGTAAGCAGGAGACCAGGCGTCCTCGAGGATATCAAGACATATTTCTCCATCATAGAACACATTTTCGCATTGAACTTTGTCGATAAACCGAACCTTTGGTGCGATAAAGGGGTAGTTACCTGGAATTTCAATAGAAAGCCTGTACGCCTTTCCTCTGTGCCGAGGATCATCTATATTATGGATAGTTGCATCCCACTTCAGAAGATCATATCCACCAACTGGATTCGCTATCCATTGTTTAGACTGATACTTGGGTAGATCGGCTATTTCTCGTTGAATACGTTTAATACAATGACTTGACATACTAGTTTTTACGTGCAAAACTATAATCAATTTTATTTCTATAAACTATTAAATGGAGGGGGTAGTCCTAGCTTCTCCAGAATTTTATGATGTAAAATATGCAATTAATCCTCTAACAAATAAGGAGTCTATAGTCGACAAGAAGAAAGCATTAGAACAATTTGAGAAACTCAAGTCACATTTTACAAAACACAATATTCCTGTCCACATTCTTGATGCAAAGAGGGCTGACCCCGAGGGTAAATTTCCAGATCTAGTATTCGTCTCAAATTCGGCACTTATCTTAAGAGGATGGCCCACAAAGGTAGCCATTTTAGCGCGTTACGCTCATCCTGAACGTAGAGGAGAAGAAGCGAGGGTTGGTGCTTTTCTAAAACATATCTTAGGATACAAGGTTATTTCCTTGCCTGAACAGGAAGGATTATATTATGAAGGTCAAGGTGATTCCAGGTGGTCTCATGATGGCAAGGATCTCTGGTTATGCTACGGCGCTGGTCGCACTACAAAATCAGGAATTCAAGCAGTCAAAGATGCAATCATAAAAGAAGCAATAGAAGCCAATTGGGTACCTCCTACTATACATAGCTTACAGATGGTAGAAAAAAAGACATATCATATGGATCTTTGTTTCTTACCCTTACCTAATCACCGAATTTTACTTCACGAAAGTTCTTTCTCGGCTGCTTCCAGGAAAGAAATAAGAAATCACTTTGGAAAGGATAAAACCTTACATGTTCCTCTAAAGTACCTGTATGCTTGTAATTCGGTATGGCTAGATGAAAAGCATCTACTCATTCCGAGGTTACCTGATTGTAGAAGTTGGATGTATAATGGGTCAAAAATGAAAATAGAAGAGGTAAATGTCGACCAATTTCATTTAGCAGGTGGTTCAGCCTCTTGTATGGTTCTGGCTTTATGGAAAACTATTTAGATTAAACAGATGGAAGATCGATGCTATGTTATTTATGGAACGGGGTTCAAAGCCTTAAAGATAAAAGGGTTAACAAATAAAAATAAAGTAGTGAATTCATTAAAATTAAAGGGATTTTCACCAAAAACTAGCC
>Ga0247722_10002180_pt1 | contig 10303 bp, 7 predicted proteins | sample MSEWelMarce3H_FC_FD_189094 | JGI IMG/M metagenome (GOLD analysis project Ga0247722, IMG submission 189094) | Subsurface sediment microbial communities from gas well in West Virginia, United States - MSEEL Well Study Marcellus 3H_FC | ecosystem: Environmental > Terrestrial > Deep subsurface >...
CAGACGATAGGGCAGGTGCTGTAACAATATTGGAGATGCCATACAAAGTGTTGGTTGCAGTGCGGAAGCCCATGGCTGTCCAATCGTTCCCTGTGTTGCTTTGAATAATATTTACGCTGCCGTCTGAGGTGTTCGTATAGAAAATAATATCATCACCGCTGTGATCGTAGGCGAGGAAGTTTCCGCCTACGGAATTTGTTTCCTGTAAGAAAACCTGTAGCGTTAAATTAGCAAAACCAGCATTTATTTCTTGTGCCGAAGGAACATAAAGAGGTTGTGCAACCGTACTGGAAGGAATGAATGTTCCACCTCCTAACCATTGAAGTCCCGAGTATGTAGCTATTTGACTGAGGTCTGCTTCCAGTTGCAGGGTATCACCGGCGCACACTTGCAACGAATCGGGTAAACTGAATAGGTCGCATGAGATGTTTGGATTTGTTACACAAGGCAATACGGTGATTTGATCGGAAGATGCGCAACCACCGGCTCCACTGCCGTTTGAGCAGGGCCCATTTACACAGGCTACATAGGTTCCGGGTTGTGTTACGGTGAAGTACCGCGTATTGTTGTCGGGCCAAGTGCTTTCCGGACCGCTGAAGCAATCGCCGCCCCATTCCCAGTAATCGCCAACGCCAGCATCAAGTATAATTGAGTCGCCCGCACAGAGGTACACGGTGTCGGGACCCCACTCAATGAAATCGATATACGGACTGTAAAAAATCCATGATGGGAAATTGGGAAGCGAAACAAATAAATTTTCAAAGCCCCCGCTATAACTGAACACTTCGGGTGTAACAGTTGGTGAATCGGTGTTTGCACAGTTGATGGCTCCAAGGTGGGTAACACCAGAGAAATCGAACCAACTGTAATAGATGTTCATGTCCGGCGCCATTTGCATATAATATGCTGTGACTTCCGGTGCAATCACTTCTTGTGTTGAGGCAACACTAATTCCTTGTTCAAACGCACTTTCTAAATTGTAGCGCACCAATTGCTGTGCGCCAGTTCCAAGACCTGTGGAGGTGGCGTAGATGTATTGGCCGCTGTGAGAAAACTCAAAAGCTTCAGAACCTACGAAGGGCAATAGTTCCGGATCTTGCAACACACCGGTGTTTAAATCGAACCCCAACAACAGACCGCCAGAGGTTACAACTTTGCTGTAAACAGCGAGAACTAGTGGTTCCGGATTACCCGAAATGGGAGAGGCTTTGATGGTGCCCGTCAAAGGCGTTGCGGTTTCAAAAACCGATGAGAGAGCAACACCCGCGGAGGTTACACTGTACACCCCAATACCTTCAGTGCCTTGATTGATGAGTATCCAATAATCGGTTCCGTTAGCATGGCGAATGGCACACAAACCTTCTTGGGAATAATCATAGACTTGAACATCTGCTTCCACTACGCCGCCAAGGCCATTGTTTAAGGTCATATCTATTTTGAAGTAACGAAACCCGCGTCCATTGGGTTCCGCAGCTAAAACTTCCGGAGTAGCATCTACGTAATGCTCAATCTCATCGATAGTAAAAAGGTAATACACATTTGGTTCGCCCGGTGCTGGTATGATTACTGAGGATTGCGCCGCGCTGAAACCTCCGCCTTCGGTTCCTTGCATGTCGTACATCACTTCATGGTTTCGGTTCCAGATGTGTCCAGGATCCTGACCAAGCTCCGGAAGGCGTCCTCCGCCATTGGAGTAAAAAAGTAGGTTGCCAGTTGAATCAGAATAGGCGGTGCATCCTTCAACGGATGACATGGCTCCTGTTATCTGAACAGCTTCACCCGAGTTGAAGTCAAGACCATAGCCATAGCCGAAGTGCCAAACATTCGCTTCTTTTTGGGCAACAAGCGCAAGTGAAAGAAGCACGAAGCTGAGGGTGGAAATGAGAATCTTCATAACAATCTTTTAGCGTATAATTGAAACAGACCCTCTGTACTCGAATCGCTCTCCAGCGTTCATTGAATAGGCTGAAATGCAATACGTATAGATTCCGTTGGGACTGTAAAAGCTGCTTCCATTAGCCCCGCCAGTCCAAGCTTGCTGTGGGTCTGTGGTTGAGAAAACAACTTCTCCCCAGCGATTGAAAATATCAAGTTGAAAGTTCGAAGTGTTTATCCCTGTTCCTTCCACCTGAAAAACATCATTGAGGCCATCGTCATTCGGAGTGAATGCGTTGGGTACATATAAATTAAATAACTCATTAATGATAATTAACCCACTGGTGAAATCGGTGCATCCGTTTGCTGTAGTAACTTCTAATTCCAGTGAGTAAGTTCCTTCAGAATTAGCAGGAAGACTTATTTCAGGATTCTGATCAGTGCTAACGATTTCTTCAGAAGGCAATGAGATTGTCCACAACCATGATTCAATGTTTCCAGCGGATAAATCAATGAGCGTTATGTCGGTATTGTCGGGATATAGAATCAGCGGATCGGTGGTGTAATTGGCCTGAGGTTGTGGAAACGATTCAATGTAATCATTAATCAAGGTGTCGTAAGTACAGCCGTTGACCGTAGATACTTCGAGCATAACATCGAATGCACCGGGCTGATTAGGTGTGAAGGTTACAGTGCTTTGATTTGAGTAGGGTGCGCCGTTTATGGACCATTGCTGCGAAGCAAACGTGCTTGGATCTGTGTCGTTTGTTAATATGAATTGCGCGGGCATGCAAAGTGCTGTGTCTGAAACACTCAGTCCTATCAATACTTGCGGGTCTACAGATACACTAAAACAATCTGAAAGAGTTTGTCCATTCGCATCGGTTATCGTTATGCATGCTTGCCCATCTTCGGTTGCGATGAGATCGCAACTGGCATCTTGACAAACGGTTGTGTTGTTGAAGGTCCATTCATAAGTAAACGGGGCTTGTCCGTTTGTAGTCGCTATCGGCCCAAGGGTTAAAGACTCGCCGTAGCACAAGGTAACATCGTTGGGCATTTCAATTGTCCATGCAGGGACTAGCGGATTTATGCAACAGGTACCCCCATCTGAAATGTTGTAGGTTTCAGAGAGCCAGCATTGGTATTGTGTGTGGTGGTAAAGCAGATCATCGTTGAAGGCGGTCAGAAAATAATACACGATCTCATCGGGTGTGTTACCTCCGCCGGCCAGATATAGTGTATCACATTGTCCGCTTGCCCCAACCATAAGACCAGGCCCGCTGAAAGGACCTCCCCAGCCTCCTGCACCGTTTGCATGCAAGGGTTCATAGCCCACCTGCGGGGCTGTGAGTATTTGTGTTATCGAAGGGGCTACGCCAGAAATGGTAGTGGTCGGAATACCCAGCCCGCAGTTATTGTTGCCTTGAGATGAATTGAAACCAGCGTAAATGACGTTCGTTACATTCCCTGCAAATGGTCCGCTTATATTTACTTGCACCGGTTCATAGGTGCAGATGCCTATCTTAAGGTTAGGTATGTCTTGATCAACATTAATATTCAGTGTGCCACCGTCGTAATTGGAGTATATCACAACATTGCCCGAACCGTTGCAGAGAGGGGAAGCGTCTGGATTCGTTATCGATTGGTAACTTACATTCAAAAACCACTCGTGCTTCATTCCTGCATCCGGAATGCCATCGGGAGTATTGTTGGAAGGGAAGGCGCAGGTCGAAGCTGATGAGGGTCCGAACAGGGCGGCGTTCCAACTTGCTCCAGGGTCAACAGATCGCGTTGAGTAGGTAGATGCAGCAGTTCCGGAACCTACCCGAATACCAACATGCACCGGAGTCTGGGGCTCGGCGACACCTTGAAAATTTCCGTAAATAAATGAAATGCTTCCGAATCCAAAACCTGTATAGGCTTGGTTAATGATGCGCGCTTGAAAGGAAAAAGACTCTCCAATATATCCAACTCTACGCACGTTTTTCCACTGTACCCGAATGCCTTGAAAGTCCATTGTGTAGCTAACTTTTGAAGTGCCGTCTATTCCCTCAAGGTTGGTAGCAAAGGGGGAAATTACTGGTGTTGAAATACCTTGTGAAAGTGGATCGTAGTTGTTTGCAGTCGGAGCAGCACTTAAGGTCATAAAACCATTGGTGCTTACGAATAAGGAAAGATGCGATTGCACACCCATGGTCACGGGTAATGTAGAAATTGCTCCAGATACGGCATCGTCAAAGTTTCCAGAAAAAAGAACGACGTCGTTGGAAAGTTCTGTGTAGGTATCCGTCGACTGAAAAATATAGTAATAATCAAGTGTCTGGGCGTTTGATTTATTAGCACAAGAGCCTAGACAGAAAAACAGAAATAAGGAAAACAGCTTTTGGCTATGTCGAATTAAAAAGCAAGCTGTTTTACTACTCATAACGTAGAGGTAACTTTGGGTTGTATTTTTTTGTCTTTCCAAAAGAATAGACAACTTTAAGACAATTAAGTTGCGTTAAAGTTCAAAAAAGACAAGGACTTATTCCACACTCGCGAAATCTTCATTCCCAATTTCATGTCGTTTTAGTTGATTGGCGAAACTGTATATCCAGCCTCTTGAAGCAACTTCAAAACACCCTGTTCTCCCGGTAAATGTCCGGCGCCTACGGCAATGAAAATGGGTTTCTCTTGAACCATTTTAGAAATTTGGGGTATCCAATTTTGATTGCGTTTTACTAGAAAATTAGCGTTGAATTCTGGAGAGAGTTCAGCGTTATTCATTAACTCTCCTAATTTATTTAAGTCCTGTTTTAAATAGCAATTTAGCATTGTGTTGTATTCGCTGTTGTTTGTTGTGAGTCCTTCTAAAAGCAATTTTATTTGCTCTTCATAAGGAACGTCATTAACAAGATCCATTTGCATTTGAATAGTTTCTAAACCGAGTGTTGTCATCTTATTCTTTTCGGCAAGTTTGTTCAGCTCTACTTCAAAGCTTTTTGATTTGCCTATCAAATCTTGAAGAATAATGGACGATAGAAAAAACGGAGTAAGTCTGCTCATTCGAACATATTTTGACTCTTTCCAATGCAGACTGTCGATGCAGAATTGTCTTATTTTCTGAGCGTTTTCAGCAGAGGTAATGTCCGCAATTGTTTTTCCGTCTGGCAACAGAGAACGTTGTGCTGCATCAATTTGTGTTTTTAAATCCATGTTTATATCTACTTCCATAACAAGAGCATCGCATTCCTTTAAAGCGGTAGTTATAGACTCAGAAATTACAAATTGTTTTTTCGGCATGATATGAATCGTGCCATAGATATAACTGGGTTTTTGAAGGTCTTTGCCTTCGATTTTATAGAGTAATTGCGCCTGACTGCTAATTGATACAAAAGTCAGTAGGATAAGGAAGGTTAGTTTTGTTTTCATCTTTTAAAATATGGTTTGAAATACCGCTAGCTAAGTTACTCAAGCAAGGTTTAGTTTGCGAAGGGGAAGAGGCTAGAACTTTAATTAGTTATTTATCGTTGAATCCAATTTGGTAGCCAAAGAATGCTACGCATAACCCGAGGTGAATTAGCAGTGTTGCTTTTTGCCAGAGTGGACGTTCCTTCCATGTTTGATTTGGGTTGAAAGGGTCGAAGGCTAGATTGAGAAGCATTAATGCTCCCAAAACACATTCGGGTTATTGGTCTTATAGGTAATCCAAAGCGAATTGCTTTTTTCTCCTTTTTCTTCTGTTTTATCAGGGGTTTGTTCAAAATAATCCAATGGAAGAAGCTTAATATATTTGAAGGTTTTTCCTTCTTCACTTGTTTCCATATTGTATTCGCTAGATGATAGACATTCGAGTATGTATAGATTTTTCGCCATGTAATTTTCAAGATAGTCTTCTTTGGTTTGTGTGCTCTGATTGTTCCAGTTGGCATCCGGGTTTAGAATGAGGGTTTTGTTACTGATCAAGTGCTCTCGAACCTCTTCAATACTTAACAGTGCTCCTTTTTCATTCATTACATAAGCATCGAATGTGGGGTCTATCCAAATCCACTTTTTAAGCGATTCGGAATAAACAGAATTAATCACGTGGCAATCTTGGTCAATCTTCAGGCTGTCTTTTGGTAAACACGTAACAACTCTAGATTTAATACCCAAAGACAAATAGCATTCATTCAAAACCAATGCAAGCCCTCTGCAATTTAATCCTCTGCTTTCCTTTTTGCAGACCTCCAACATGCTCATTGCATTTTTCACTTCCGGATTACCATTCATTCCATCATGCGGAACTAAATCGTGGATCCAATGCATGAGATTTAAAATTTGCAACACGTCTGAACCTTGTCCGGCTATGCTATCGAGATTGAATCCTTTGCGCAATGCCACAAGGTTTGCATTGTCGCTTGCTTGATAGCTGAATGCAGGGACTGGTCTATTGTCTGACAAGTTGTATTTACCCGCTCTTTTTAGAATGGAAAGATAGTCGCCTGTGGACTTCAGTTTTTTATTGAGTTCCAGAAATTCTTTCTCGTTTCGGATATTGTCTAAGTCTGTATCAAGTTGGACATGGCCGTAATAGTTATAACCAGCTTCAATTGCTTTTTTAAAATACTTAAGTGCTGATGCCTTATCGTTTAAGAGGGAATAAGTGCAAGAAAGTGTGTAGTAGATATTGTTGAGTATGTAGGAGTTTTGCTTTTTCTCGTCTTCAGATAATTTTTCATAAATCGAGAGATATTCAGAGAGCAAGGCGTTGTATGTCTTTACATCTTTATTTTCATAGGATGTATTAAAGGCATCTGCTTTTTTTTCTAAGAACTCATCCATTTTTTGTGATGGAGTAGTTTGAGCGATGAGTTGGTGCATGCCCATAAACAATGCGCACAGGAGGATTACTTGTTTTTTCATTTTTATTTGCTTTAACTATTTACTATTTGGCGCTTGCACGCTGTTATTTGGCCTTTATTTTATTCCGAAACGGCTATTCTTATAATCGATTATTACAATCTTGTCTAAGAAATAGGCGTTCCCAGTTATTCCCCAAATATTTTGCTCTTTAAAGAAATCTGCGATCATTGGGTTTTTAATATAATAAACATTAGATGAGGGTAAAGTAGTATTGCCAAATTTCACATCAGCGTTTATCTTTTGACCATATACCGTTAAGTAATCACCCCAGCTATTTGCACTCAATGAATCAATGATGGCATTATCTGATATTTGTTTTGCATTCTCCTCGCTCGATAGTAAAGTAAAAATACTGGAGCCTGAATCAAACATTAAGTTCTCTACTTTACCGTTAATTGTAAAAGGAATGGTAATTCGCCCATCTTCTATTGAACACGGTTGAAAATTTACTTTTGCAAATTTCTTCGGAAGTTTTTCTAGAACACAAATTCGTTTGTTGGAATAATCGATTATTAAATACTGGTCTGTAAACAAATCAGGGGCAATGGTTCCAATATGTTTTTCTGTGCTTGTATAAATTGAATCATACGGAATCGTATCTCCAAATTCTTCAAAATAACCTATATCTCTTTTCCCGAATGAAATATTTCCTAATCCCAAATAAACATCTTTGAACATAGGATTTTTTTGGCCGTTGATTGTAAAGCTCGTATTAGTGTCTATTTTATTTTTGAGCTCAGGATATTTATCAAGATAATTAGCAATAGAGTTTCCATAAATAACGGTCGTTACAGCGCCTAAATCAAATTGCATCTTGAATTTATGCGGTAACCCATCAATAGAAACTGGAATATTTATAGCAGCTTTGTCAAAATATTTACCGGACAGGCTATCACCAACCCATTCAAACGGAATCCAATTTACCTTCTGACTAAAAGCTACAGTTCCAATAAATAGGTTAATTACGATAAAGCAAATTGTTTTCATTTTTATTTGATTATTAATTGATAGCTTAACGAACAATAACCTTCCCTAAAGAAGTTGCCATTATCACTTTCAATTTCCCATTTCCTATGTTTAATTGACTACTTGATTTCTTCTTGAGATCTGCTCGATCCACTTTTACTTTACCCAAGCTTGAGCTCAAATCCAAGCTGCAATCAGAAAGCGGATTCCTTAATTGAACATCAATATCGCCAAGACTGGTATTGAATTTACTGTTGTCTGAGATCAAAATATGTTCTCCCTGGATATCTCCTAAAGAAGTAACGGAATTTATTTTTCCCGACAAATCATTCATTGAAATGTCTCCAAGGTCTGTATACAAATCGATATTACCCGAAACATTTTCAGCAGTAATATCTCCAAGTGCGGTGTAAACTTTTGTTGTATTTGCTTTTAAGCCATTGACATCAATATCTCCTAAATCAGAATTCATTTTAACATCGATATTATTGGGAACATAGAATTCTAGTATACTGGTTTCTGAGAGGACGCTAACCCCTTTAAATTCTTGATCTTTCCGTTTAACACGAATCGTAAGAACAGAGTCCTTCCGCTCGTAGCTCAATTCACAGTTTCCTTGATTTTTTTTATAGAAAACACCTTTTGCTTTTAGTTGATATTCGTATTTCATGGAGACATCTGAACGCTCACTTCCACGAACTAAGAGATTACATACATCCCCTATAAAAACCAATGATTTCACACTACTGAATAACGTGTCGACAAATAAACTGTCATTGGAAGACAACCAGGAGCCGGCGTTGGATTGATTATTCGTTCTTGGTGAATACTGTGTAGAACGGATTGGATCGAGTTGAGTGATTGCCGGTCCATTATCTATTTCTACAAAAGGTAAAGGTTCAATACCTAAATCGATCAAAGGTTGAATAAAAGGGATTTCACTGAATTCTTTATTTACCGGCAGTTGATTGGCTTGTTTTACGATACTTGTTGAAGTATCCATGATCGCTTCTTTCGAAGTTTGTTTTTGTTGAGGAGTGAGTTTAGACTCCTTGTTTCCGGAAAGAAAAAGGAAACCTCCGATTATTAACGTAGTTACGATTGTAATCATAATAAAAAAGTTTTTTTGAATGATAATTTTACTGGTTGATTTGGGAGCACTGACCTGAGCTGAAGCTTGAATCCATGAAGTAACATCAGCAACGCTTGTTGAGGCTTTCTCCGCTTTTAGCGCTTCAAAAAGGTGATTTAATTTTTCTTCAGAATTCATATTACACCGTTTTAAGTTCAAGTGATTTCATAAGCGACAATAATTGCTTTCTTCCTCTGCTGAGGCGTTGCTTTACGGCAGCTTCACTTGAGTTTTGAATACCCATTATTTCTTTAATCGAAAACCCCGAAATTTCAAAGAGAATAATGCACTCACTTGTCACTTGATCTAGTTCTTGTAAGCATTTGTACAAATCATTGATCTCAAATTGTTGTTCAATGGAATCATTTTCGTTGAGAGAACACTCGTACTTTCCTTTCAACTGATCAACATATTCTGGTCGTTTCTTCTTTCGGTGATTGGCTAATATTCGCGTAGTCGTTCCAAACAAAAAGTGAAGAAATGCATCTGTAGATTTGATTTCATCAAACTTCTCAAACGCAACAACCAAGGTATCGTGCATGATGTCTTTGAAATAAAATTCACCGTAAACACGCGTTTTGCAATAGCGCTCAAACCGTTCATGAACCGGTTCGTATAACTGCATAAAACGTTCTTGTTTGGTGAATTCCATTCGGGATTTTAGTAGTTAGTGTCTTAACTTTAAAAAAGGTGACATGTCGATAAAAAAATCCTTTTACCATCTTGTCCATCCTGCCATGTTCGTATTCCTCTTGTAAACATTTCGTGTAATTGACGAGATCATCTAAACAAGAACGATGAAGGGAAACTGTTTTGAAACAATGGGTAATGACCCAAGTACTAACTACCGAACCAGCCATCAATTATTCCCTGTTTGATGTCAGAGTAGGAAAAAATGAGATAAACTATAATTGCAATTAGTAAAATCACTTTCCAATTGCTTGAAAGCAATGTTTTCAAATCAGCAATTAACTTTTGCATTTGCTGTTTTTTAGTTTAAAATTCTCCTTTAAACACATCAACACCAATAGAATAACCATACACTTTCCCATTGGCATCTTTGTAAATTCTGATTTTGTTGCAAGCTTTTCCAAGGTTCACTGGAGCCCACATAAGGCCACCATCTTTGGTTTCATACCCACTGTTCATGGTGCCAACAAAGCCATGATTTTCATCGATAAACCCAATACCAAATTCTCTTGCACCGGCATCTTCAACTAGGTTAATTTCTTGCCAAGAATTTCCACCGTCAGTGGTTTTTGCAATGCGCTGCTGTTTCACATTCGGGTCTGGGTTGTAAGATTGAATGGTTACATAGCCAACGTCCTTTGTTGGGAAAGAGGCCTTCCAAGTGCATTCAAATGGACGCTCAGATTGATAAACCTTTTTCCATGATTTTCCTCCGTCACTGGTCTTTAGGATAACAGCATTTGATTTTTCTAA
>Ga0247722_10002181_pt1 | contig 10301 bp, 18 predicted proteins | sample MSEWelMarce3H_FC_FD_189094 | JGI IMG/M metagenome (GOLD analysis project Ga0247722, IMG submission 189094) | Subsurface sediment microbial communities from gas well in West Virginia, United States - MSEEL Well Study Marcellus 3H_FC | ecosystem: Environmental > Terrestrial > Deep subsurface >...
CTATAAGACCTAAGTAAAAAGGTATTAATAACCATTTACTACCAAATAGTATTTTTTCTATAAATTTTTTAAATAACATAAGATTATTTTAAATAAGAGGGGAATTTCACCCCTCAATATTTTACAAATTTGTGAATTTATCTAATTTCTTAGTTAATTCAGCGATAGTGTCATCAAGATCCTTCAAATCAGATTTATGTGATTTAATAATCTCAGCTAACTGATCTTGCAAACCTTCCAAACGTGACTCTGCATACTCAATATTTTCTAAATATTTTGAGATATGAGCTTTTTGATCTTCTCTTCTTTTGATACACTCTGGATCAATAGTAGCCCAAGCAGTTTCTAAATCTACAGTAGCATCCTCAATCAAATCGTTGATATTACCAACAGTCTTTTTGTGCTCTGTAATCAAAGCAGTTCTATTATGCTGATTATCAGCGATCTGCGTGCTAAAGAATTTTTTAACTTGCGCATCAAATGAACCTAAGTGTCCATCTTCTCCAATGTTTAACAATGCTTTAGCTCTTGCTACAAACCCTCTTTCTCTTTCTACTTTTACTTCTGACATTTTACTTTTATTTAAACGTTAATATTTAATTTTTGAAACCCTTATTTTATGTGTAGGGATAACACTAAGCTTTGTTTCTTTTAGCTTGGGCTCTAGGGCTGAAACTGGTACTTTGTAGGCGTTTGACGAATGAACAGGATAACCCATTAAACTTTCCCCAGCAACAATACTGACACCAGTGGTAGGTAATTTACGTAATTGACTAATACCGGCAGCACTTCTTGAACCTGTTCTCAGAACAATAATACAAGGACAAACATTGTTATCTTGATCGCATCTTACTATATCTCCTACTATAAAACTAGTATCTATAGTTTGAACACTAGATATAACAAATAATTCCCCTTTCTTTACATCTTTTCGATTTACTCTCTCTAGAGCTTCAATATCACCTAAGTAAGTATATTCAATATTAGACTTTAATTCACTAATATTGTAATTACGACCCCTTTTTTTATACTCAGTTACTTCTTGTGTTGTTGCTTCTCTCCATTCACTAGAAACAGAGCTATTTGTGGCATGTCTATAATATAAATGATTGGCATCAGAGTGGTCTAAAACCTTAAATACATCACCCATTTTTCGATGAAAATCCCTATCCACTAAACTAACAACATAACTTCCAATAGGATATTTCCCAAATACTAACATAGTCTCTGTTTTTTCAACTTTAACATCCTCAACTTTTTCTGCCCACTTACCTTCGTAGTAAACATAACCAAAACCAATTTCAATTTTATTAACTCCTTTATAAAATCTAGGGGCATGCTCTCTTTCTTTTGGGGTTCCGTAAGGGTTTATATCAGCATCCATATAATTACAACCTTCAGGGTATTCTTTGTCTACCCAATCTAATACTTCTTGCTGTGATAATCTATTTATATCACTAACTCCAGTATTATGACCAGTATTATTAAATAAAGGATGTACGTAACCATTTTTAATTTCATTTACTTGCCAGGGCCTGTTGTCATATTTATAGTTACTATCGTTATGATGCCATCCTATAACCCAATCACCTTTTTTTAAATATGGTTCTTGTTCTACAACAGGTTCAATATATTCTTCAAAGTCTGAATTACCTCTAAAATCTGTATCTCCTGTAAATGTATTTGCCCCAGTAAGGTGTGTAAAACGTTTACCACCGCTGTTATCTATCACATAACCATCATCTGTTACATCATAAATATTACCTTTTGTGTAACTAATTGAAGCAGAGCGAATACATTTTACTTTTTTCCAATAAGGTTTTTTACTGAGTTCTTTATTAGGTGAAGGATCAGATACTTCTTTGAACTTAGAATCTCCGTATATAGCCCAATGTCCACTGCATTCTTTATAACAACTACCGTAATAGCTTAGATCGTACTCAAAATCACCACCGTTAGTTAACTTTGTAAACCTAGCACAAGAATCGTTCCCCCATCTATTTTCTGTATACCATTTGCCTGATACTAAGTCTTTAACTGTTAATGGAAACTCTTCTTGAGGTTGTAGTTCTTTAGTTTTTTCAACAGAGGAGTTTTCAGTTGGTGGTACAAATCCTTCAGGCATTAACCTCATACCATGTTTTTCACTCTCTGGAGTAAAACTGTATTTACTTAGATGTATCACCCATCTACCAACTTCATCAATGTCTATAATCTGATGATATTCTCCTTTTTTGACACGTCCAGCCATCTCAGGACGATCTTCTAAGGCTAATAACCATCTACCTACAACTGATTCTTCTTTCTTTGAAGAATTATCTTGAACAAATTCAACGTATTTACCTGCTTCTATACAAGGATCAAGATGATTGATTTCGTCTTGTGTAGAACGTCTAAAAGTACGACCATCACTATCACATACAAGAGCACATTTTTCATTTTTATAATAACCCCAATTAGTAACGCTATAAGGTTGCATAGAAGTAATGTAATTACCTATCACTCTAATAGGATCTTCGAAACACAAGTCTGTTACTTTTACAATAAATCTTATATTAGTATTTGACTTAATCCAACAAGTTAAATAATATCCTACCTTGATAGAAGTTCCATTAACTATCTTGATTTGTTCCTCTACAGGTGGAGTAAAACCCTCAGACATTAGCTCAAAATAATCTATTTTTGATATATCACGACCAGAAATATAATGAGGCTTTTTTGTATCACTGTTACCCCAATAACTAAGAGAATTTGAACTCATACTTTCATTATACAAAAGATAATCTCCTGTTTTTAAACCACCATAATGTGTGACACATTTATCATCTAGACATTTAATATATCTACCTACTAATGAGCTAGGTTTATCAAAGGCCTCGAATAAAGAAAACTCCAAATCCTTATGTCTTCTTGGGTCATTCCATTTAAGTGAACTACGAGAACCAGAGTCACCAAAAGGTCTATCCTTCTCATCTAATCTATAAATTTCCCCTAAATTAAAAGAACTAGTTTTTCTTGTGCATTTAACATGAGTAACCTTAGGTTCTTTAGCTGTTGTTTTAACAAGAGCATTGTATAATGTTTCCCAATATGAATTACTACCATATGAAGGTGATCCTTTAGCTATATCTGAAGACTTTTTACTGTCAACATAAAAACTTTTATATTCTGATACAAACATTATATTTTCTACAATCCTTGCTCCTATAAAAGTAACTTCACTATGGACATTCACCCATTTATCTAAAGGACAAAGTTTCTTTACCTCTTCAAAATAATTCATACCTCTAAGCCTGTTAAAATCATCACTACTATAACGCTAGCACATAATACTCCCATTAGTGCATAAAATAATATTTCTTGTTTCATACATTTTTTTTTATTTTATTGTTTTTTACTAGTTAAAGCCTCGTTTATAATCATAAAACATACTCCATAATACATAGCTATGCCTAGTAATATTGCCGCCCCACATCTTACTTTTAGCATTATATTCCTCTACCCAACGATTAAGATTTGTTTGTAAAGCTAATATTCTTTGATTTTTACTGAATTGCTCAAACATAGGATCAGTATCAGGGATATTTTTCATGTTACACAAATCTGTATTGATTTTCATACATGTGTTATATATCTCTTGATACTCTTCATATATAATGACTGCATCTTCTACATGAGTAGCCTTAGTACAACTACGTACACCCAAACCTACTATACTACCCACAGTTATAAATAAAATTATACCCCAGATAATTTTTCTAGCTATTCTCTTAGCTTCACGATATTCTTCTTGCATTTTTCAAATTTTGAATTAACACTCTTCTTCTCTGTCTAAAGATGCTAAAGTATCAGTTAAGAATACCATAAGCTCTTTGTGACTAGCTAAATCAGACTCAGCTGTAATAAGTTCATTTTTAGCAACAATAAGAGATTTAACATACTCAGTACGATCTGTAATTAATTGACCGTGGTTGAATTTTGCTAATTTAAGATTGTCTTTAGCTGTTTTTACATTTTCTTCTAAATCTACTAATTCTCCATCCATGTTAGAGATTTGAGATTTTAAACCTGCATAAGCTTTTCTGTGGATTTTTTCACCTACTGCCGCAGCATCATCACCTTTTATTAAGGCTACACATTCTTTAATGAAACTTTTCATCTTGTTCATATTATTTGTTGATTTTTAAATTTACACTTTCTATTGTAGATATATTACTATTAAATAATTTAGTAACATTACTACTTATTAACTTAGGCATATCAGATTTTTTCGCTACTACATTAGTTGAAGTTGCAGTAACTCCTATTCTAGAAGCATATTTACCAGTTTTGGGGTTATACAAAATTACTTCACCCTTATTAGCGTATATGTGACCTGAGGCTACTTTATGTATAGATTCTACTACACCCGAGCTACCATATTCACTAACAACGGTACAACCTATAGGAAACATCTCAATACATTTCTCGTAGGGGTTTATTTCTTCTTCTTCTTTATCAGGAACTATGTCTTTATCAGGTGTAGAATAACCATATACAGTAGACCATAATATACCATTTCCTGGTGTATATATTCTAATATGGTTATCTTCATCTTTTATAAGAAGTTTACCTAATCTTAAGCAATTAACAGAACTAATATTACCCCATCTCATTTTGCCCTTGGTGCCTTCAGGAAATAATCTTTCTACCTCCTCTAATTCTTTCTTGTATTTTACTTCTAAAGAGAAAAATGTATCTACTACTTCATTCCATTTACCTTTACTATACATATAAGGATTACTACAACAACTTTGATTATTTTCATCAATTGCATCTAATCCTTCAGGAGTATATATAATAAAATTATTAGCAGAAGAACCACCTACCGTATAAAGAACAGAGTTTTTATGCTTATGATATGGTTTAACTTCTCTAATTCTTCCACCATCATTAACACTTTTAAACTTAGTTCCCACCTTATACTTCTCATAGGCTAGTGAAACTAGCTGGGCATGCACTTCAGCCACGTCTTGCAAGAAGATATATTCTTCCGAGGTGTGCACAGGGTTATAATCTACTACAATATTATCTGATATGCACATAGAAAATAGAGGCTTAGATACAAATTCAAATGTAGACAGTCCCAAATTTAATCTAGCATTATGATCATCCCATCTAAAAGAATCTATCCTGCCCTTTTTATCATAAGGGTAACCATCTTTATTTGTCTCATATATACCCCCCAAATCATAATAGTTACTATGTGTTGCCTGATATATACATCTAACTTTTACCATAATATTTCTGTTTTATAAGTTTCAAAACTGTCTTACGTTCCTCATCTTCAAACCATGTACTGAGACAACTAGCTTCTTTATCTCGAGTATAACTTCTCAATATATTTAGAAATTTATTACGAGTATCTATACTTATAATACCACTTCTTACATATACCTTGGTTATAACACAACAATAAGGAGACCATTTACGATCTCTACAATAAGTTTTAAATTCTATATTATCTAAAAGGGCTTCAGCCAATATAGATATATCTGTAATTTCAGGGGAGAAATATTTTATCACTCTTTTCACAGCATCTACACGTTCAGATCTATTCTTGAACCATACTTCACCATCCCTAGTTTTGTAATCTCCTAATTTTTCCCTGAAATATTTTTCTAAATCTTTATTTAAATGCCCGCTATTTCGTAGCTTATACATAATTATACATACAGATAGCTCATCCGCACATTTATACAATCTAGGATAAAAATGTTTATACACATCCTTACCTTCTAAATAATCTACTATAACTTCTCCTAATTCTTTCTCAGAAGTTATACTCTTTCTATATCCTAAGATATATAAGATACTATACAAAAATTTCTTCATCATAACCAGTTTAAAAGATATAAAAAACCTAAAGGTATACATATTTTTATAAATGTTACCATATCACTATCTACATTACTCATATTATAAAATTATAGTTACTGTTACTTCTAAATTACACTCAAGAAAAAAAACGAGTTCTCGATTTCAACGGATTTTGACCTGCATCTACAGCTTACCTATGTAACAGTAACTATATTTATTTATGATGATATATATACACTTTCGTGATATCTGCAAAACTAATTTTATCAGGGTGATTATCTACAGTATCACCTGTAAGAACTACATTAGCAGCTATGACTTTATAAAACTTTTCTTCAAAAGTCATACCATCCCACCACTTTTTTATAGCTGCATTCATATACAACATTTTTTATATTTCTTACCACTACCACAACTACACTTCTCATTACGTGTAGGAACTTTCTCTACTTTTACAGGCGGAGATTTTTTCACCATCTTACCCATATTTCTATAAGCTATGTCGTAGTTTAGATAATCGCTATTACTGTGAAAATCTACAAATGTATAATCTTCATTATTTTCTACAGAATATATGTCAGATAGATGAGCCGCTATAACCATATTATTTTTCATGGTCTATAATTTATACTTATCATTCACTCTTATATACAAAAGACACCATTTTACTTTATGTAATCTGATAGCTTTGATATCTACAGCATGTATCACAGCCATAATATTCTTTAATTTCTTTTTCTTTACTCGGGATAATCTAAACATATATATCAGTTATAAAATTACTCATTTCCATATACAAAGCACACCATGTGGTTTTATGCAAGACGGTTTTATTATTCTTTATACCATGTAAACTTGCTAATATCTTTTTAAATTTTTTCTTCTTTCTACGAGGTAATCTTGTCATAAGTTATATTTATATTTATATTTCTTCAAACATAGGTCTATACCAAGCTAGAGGTAAATTTTCCTCTAACCATCTTCTAGCTGTAGACTTTATTACAGGCCATAATACATTATATATAACCTCAGGATAAGCAGAACTACTATCATCCCATGTTACAGAATAGTCTACCAAAAGTTTTATATCTTTCTTAGCTGCAGCCATAACTTCTAGAGCATGACTTTCAAACATACCATACGCCGTCAGCTTGATTATAAATTTTTTCTCTACTGTCATATTTTTTTTTGTTTACGTTTGATGTGTGAGGGCGATATTATTTATATATGTGCCGAAATTTTGGAGGAGATTTTAGTAGGGGTGGAAAGGTGATGAGGTGTATGATGTAGGAGTGTGTACCCGGAGGTGACAATTTACATTTCATCATCTCAACATCTTCATGGCCTACCGTGATAACATATCATGGCCTACTATGAAGATCTTCTCAAATAATCATGACCTTCCATGATAATTTATTAGGGTATTATTTAAATATTTTATTTTAGCAAAAATAACTACATGAGTCTCAATCACTTACAAAAAAGTTTGTCCCTAAAAATTACGATAATTTGTCATAAAATTTACGAAAAGCTCCCCTATCTTATCCTGTATTTTTACGAAAAGTGTTGTATCTTTGCTCTATGGAAAAATATGAATTAACCCAAGGATCAGAGATTGTTATAGGTAGAAAAGAACGTGACCTACGCACTGATTTTATATGTAAAACATCTAGAGATTATCCTTATACAGATAATATCTTTGGTAGATATTTTAAACTGTTTAATCTTTTACATTATTCTCCTATAAAAAATAAACATGGTAATATGATTACCACAGCTGAACTATATAAGCTAGGCCAAGACTGCGGTTTACCTAAAAATGCTATGAGAGATAAGATAATACCTGATCTTGTATCTATGGAATTTCTACGACGTGAAAAACAAGGCGTATATACTATAGATTTTCTCTCTACCAATTATGGTGTGGAAACATCTAAGAGTAATAAAGCCATAGAAAAAGCTTATGGTGATAATCTTAAAGCTATAAAGAGTGGTGACTTCTACCAACAGAATATAACTCAGATTAATATTAATGTTTCTAAAGAATTCGAGCAGGATTTAACTACATTTATAGCTCAACGTTACTCTAAGTAAATTTTCATCACCGTGTGAGGGAGAACACCTACAAAAAAAAATAGAGAGAATTACTCCCCTCTACTTTTCCAAACAGTAAACAAAAAACTATCATGGCAACGATAGCAAAAACAAGAGTATACTATTATCCGCGGTATACCAGCACAATGTGGTGATAGCAGTATCCCTACCGTTTATCACCTACATGTCTATCTCACCCTTCCCGTCTCCAGGTCTTGTGCTAGATGGCATGTAATATTAATTTAAAGTTGTATATAAATTCTCTTTTACCTCTGCTATAGCTGCATCGCAAGCATGTAGAGATAACTTGTCAAAGATACACACCTTTTTATTTGTCAATTTAGCTTCAGCTATATCAGCTAGAACCATAAGTCTATCCATGTTCAAGGATTTGATAATGTCTCTAAGATTTTCTTGTTGGTAATACACCTCAAATTTAGGGTTATTACGCATATTAATTTCTACTTTAGCCATAAGTTTTTTTATTTATAGGTTCTTACCTCTTCTACATTTTTCCATCACCGTGATGACATGGCAACTACAAAAAAAAAAGAGAGACCATCTCCGGAGAGACAGTCCCTAATTTCTTAACCTACTAATTCAATAGTGTAGTTTTGTACTGGAGCAAATCCATGCCCTTCTTTCAAACCTGTAGCAGATAAAGATCTCCAATCTACAGTTTCATTAGCTTGTGCTTTTTTCACGAAATCTTGGAATCCGTTGTAAGCTGCACCTGGGTAAGCTGGTTTCCCATCAGCTAATGTACGATCTTCACTACTAGTGATTTTGAATTTCTCAGCGATCGCAACTTGTTCTCCTTCTTCAGAGTCAAAAGTATTACCACCACCGTTTACAGTCATACGTGCGTATTCACCGATACCGATTTTCAAAAGTCCACCATTAGCTCTTGTACACAACAAGTAGTCTAAGTTTAACGTGTCTGTTGATTTCTCATCATTAACTACTTGCTTCACTGTAATTTCTTCTCCTACAGGAAGTTTTACATTTTTGATAGAAGGTTTTGGTAATGTGTTCAACATTTTAGATTTTGAATAAGTTTTCATTTTACTTTTTTTTTATTATTTAAATTGTGGTCGAAGACTCTCTCCGCCAAAAGACGCGTGGCCGAAAGGAAGGCTACTAAAAAATATGATCTAGGTGGTAAAGGTTTTATAAGACTTGATTAATGTCTGTGAACGTACAATAGTTCTTTAGGAAATATTCCATATCTTCTTGTGTAGGAGCATAATACTCTACTAGTTCAGAATAGTATTGATAAATAGTATGACCATTCTCTACTCTCTTCCATAACACACAGTGACCTAAATCTTCATCTTCATGATCTAACACATGTGTTCCCATGTTATACACTAATTCTTGTAAACGTACATAGTCTACATTAGTATTGTGGTCCATGTATACTCCTTCCGGGAACATACGTACTGTACCTAGAGTGTAACCATTAATAGTTAACTCTTTTCTCTCAATAAATCTTTTCACGTTCATGATTTCTATTTTTTATTTATTAATTACTAATTCTAAAGCTGCCATAGCTTGAAATTGTTCCCATAATGTACTCGCTGTAGGTTTCTCAGCTACTTTACGAGTAGATCCTTCTTGAACTCTGATATTAGATCCAAAGTTAGGATTCTTAATTTTACAAAACGTAGTAGAGAATTCTATCTTTGCAATTCCACTAACTGTTTTTCTGATTCTTGGTCTTCTTACTTTCATCTTATTTTATTATTAAATCATTAAATTTTACTTCTACTTTTACATCCCAATTAGGATTCTTCATTTTAATCAGTATAGTACTGAAAGCCAAATGGTAAACTCTTTTTTGGATTCTAACTCTTTTTCTTTTCATAATACTTGTTTTTATTTTGTAATAAGATTTAGGTGATTGCGATTGATTAAACTATCTTGTATACTTCTTCAGGATACACATCTGCGTACTCAAGAATAGCTTCTTTACAAGTTGGTTCCCACTTTAACGTAGGATAATTAGCAGCAACATCTTCTGTAGTTACAGCGAATACTGAATTATCACTGATAAAAGCGATTCTATTGTTCACTCTCATCTTTTCAGAGATATAAGATACCTCAACCATTACATAATTTACATTTGTTTTCATGACATTTGTTTTTATTTATTAATAATATAGTTGCGTCGCTCGCCAGCATATATACTTACTCGTGGCCCCCACCCCCATCGCCTAGATGACAATAGATAGTCTATGCATACACACACCATGACCATGACATGACCACAAGACATCTATGCATCATTACTATAAGGTGTGAGATTTGAACTATCCCCCCGATGCCCCGCCCCAGACAGGACACAC
>Ga0247722_10002183_pt1 | contig 10290 bp, 20 predicted proteins | sample MSEWelMarce3H_FC_FD_189094 | JGI IMG/M metagenome (GOLD analysis project Ga0247722, IMG submission 189094) | Subsurface sediment microbial communities from gas well in West Virginia, United States - MSEEL Well Study Marcellus 3H_FC | ecosystem: Environmental > Terrestrial > Deep subsurface >...
TAATAATATGGATGTTACGGATATATGTAAGACGAAAATAATAAATAATAAATTAATAATTCCGTCTGGGGATTTAAATAGAGCAAACTTATTTACAGACCCCTTAGTTGGGGTACATAAATATATAATCATAGAAAATAATGGAATTTTAACAGAGTATGATGAATCTGTACAAATAAAAATAAATGGAATAAATAATACAATTGAAACTATAAATGAGAATGATATTAATAATAAATTAGCGGATATACATTCTAAATTAAAAATAAATCACGGTAGTTTAAATGATGAATTACCTGAACAAAAAATGGTGGTTCGCTATTTAACTGGAAATGAAAATGTCTTAGAAATTGGTGGTAATATAGGACGTAATACAATGGTTATAGCATCTATTGTAAATAGTTTGGTAACATTAGAATGCGATCCAAACATAGCAAAACAATTAACAGAAAATAGAGATTTAAATAATTTTAATTTTCATATTGAATGCGCTGCGTTGTCAAATAGAAAACTAATACAAAAAGGGTGGGATACCATACCAAGCGAAACTTTATTAGATGGATGCCGTTGGGTTAATACGATCACATTGGATAATTTAAAAAATAAATATAATATTCCGTTTGATACATTGGTATTGGATTGCGAAGGTGCTTTTTATTATATTTTAATGGATATGCCCCAAATATTGGATAACATTAATTTAATTATAATGGAAAATGATTACAACAACATATCTCACAAACAATACATAGATACCATACTACTACACAATAATTTTAAAGTAGATTACGCAGAACAGGGCGGATGGGGGCCATGTTACAATAATTTTTTTGAAGTATGGAAAAAACACTCATAGGTCATCAATATCGACACCCAAATCAAGTAATTTCTGAATGCGCCTCGGATGGAGGACATTCATCATGAGTTCTTCGCGCAACACACGAGTTCTCTCTATTGCCATACTTTGATAATCATATTGGAAAATGGATGAATTGTTAGAAAACTGAACCCATTCTATTTTATCAGGATTTTTTTCTAGAATATGTATCGCGGAAGGATTGTTTGAAAGACCCATCCAATTAATTTTGTCGGGACGTTTTTCAATAAGATGAATCGCCGCACTATTCCAAGATAGCCCCCAATAATCAATAATTTCTGGATGTTCTTCTAAGTATTTTACGGCGGAGGAATTCGTAGATAAACAAATTCTATCTATTTTGTCGGGATTTTCCTTTATTAATTCAATGGCTTCTGGGGAAGTATTTATACAAAGATCAGACCAAGAAATTTTATCAAGGTTTTCTTTTAATATGGAGACAGCTGCAGAATTTCGCGATAAAGCATCCCACTGTATTTTGTCCGGATTTTGTTTAATTAATTCTATTAATGCGGGATTTTGACATATATAATTCCAGTAAGGAAATGTATGTGTTTTTACAATATCAATTACCTTCTTGTGAGTATTTAATGAGATAGGGCCTTCACATATTTTATCTGGACGAGCCATCAATAAATGATAAGCATTTGGATTATAAGAGAGAAAATCATATTCGATTAAATGAGGTTTCCGCATCAAATAATCAACAGCATTTGGATTCAAACATAACCCTATATTTACAAGCTGACTTTCATCAATCCATGGCAAAAGCGTATACATTTTTTATGTATAAAAATAATATTTTTAATAATTCAATTTTTAGATATCATCCATGCTTACACCATTATTTAACCAATACTCAATTCGTCTAGGATGAAGCGCCGCCGCAATCAGTTCTTCTTCAATAATGGACATGCGATGATGAGCCATTCGCTTATAATCGTATTCGAAAATGGCGGGATTGGTCAATAGTTCGGTATAATTAATATGCCGCTTATGTTGTTCAAGAAGGTCGATTGCGGCGGGATTCATAGATAATAACCGCCAATTGATTCGTGTCAAGTTTTGCTTGATGAGCTCGATGGCGGACGTATTTATCGATAGTTGGTCCCAATTTATTTTATTAGGATACATATAAATAATAGTCATTGCCTTTGGATTGGATGAGAGAAAAAACCAATTAATATTTTGAGGGTAATCTGCCAAAATATTTATGGCGCCTTTATTGGCTGATAAATGTGTCCAATTAATCTTATCTATATGGTGTCTTAATAGAGGTTCCGCTGCTTCATTCATAGATAAGATAGACCAATTAATACGATCTAAATTATGCGAGAGATATTCTACCGCGGACGTGTTTAAACATAGAGTGCCCCAGTCTATCATATCAGGGTATTGTGTAATTATATGCATCGCAGCATTATTCTTGGAAAAGTTGCGCCAGTTCAGTTTATGCACATTTTTTTCCAATACATGAATGGCTGATGGATTGTCCGACAACCAATACCAATTAATACGTTCGGGATATAATTCATATATTTTGATAGAATTCATATTTTCCTGTAAATTATTCCAATCTATTTTATCAATATTCATCAATAAAATAGGTATCGCTTTTTCATCGTAAGACATACTTTTCCAGTCTATTAATTCGGGGTATTTATCATATAACATAAACTTATTCGGGTTTTCCATTAAAAAATATTTATTAAGTTTTTTTACGTCAATCCAATCGCGTAATTTATACATGACATGCATATTACTATAGTTTTATATATTTTGTATACATACATATTTAAGGACCTACTAAGATTTGAACTCAGATTTTCAGGTTCAAAGCCTGATGTGCTAACCAGATTACACTATAAGTCCACCAATATATTATGTTTAATTTCTTTATATGGATATTTCTGAAAATACTTATTCCATTATTTCATCTTATCCCATCATAAAAGACCACTACGGGATCAAAGTGGTAAGAGACGACCTTCTACCAGGCGGCACAAAATCCATTTTAATGGCAAGTATTGACGACCCCGCAATCACCGAATTCGTATATGCCTCGCCTGTCTACGGCGGGTTTCAAATCGCATTGGCCATGTATTGTAAACGAGTTGGCAAACGCGCGACCATATTTTGCGCCCAACGAAATAGTAAACACGCAAATACTTTAAAATGTATCGAACATGGAGCCAATGTTATCGAGGTCCCCTATGGTTATCTCTCAGTAGTTGAAAAGAAAGCAAGAGAGTATTGTAATAAACCACATATTAAAAAAATAATATTTGGAGCATCTACTCGTGAAAATAAATTATTAATTGCGGAACGAGTCAAACAAGTTATTGAATTACTTGGTAAAGAACCAGATGAAATATGGTGCGCTGTTGGTTCAGGCACATTAATTTCAAGCATATTAATGGCAGTATCGCCTAATGTCAAAGTGGTCGGTGTTCAAGTTGGCGCCGATTTTAAGGAAACGAGTCCCAATTTAACCATCATAAAATACCCAAAAACATTTGACAAAGAAAGCAAAATAAAAGTGGATTTTCCATCTACACCCAATTATGATTTAAAAGCATTTGAACTATGCCTTAAACAAAAAGGTGAAGGAAACATATTATTTTGGAATGTATTGTAAAACTAATCACGATTTAACATTTTGGGTTTAGGAGGATTAAATACGGTACAATATACTCTTCCAAGCGCATACAAATAAAGGGACGCAAAAGCGCATCGAAGTATATGACTTTCCATTTTATATATTTTTTATATATTTTTAAATCATTTATTATATAGTTATATTGTATAAATGCCCAATACTAAAAAATCTAAGAGCAATACTAAGGTATCGAAAGGAAGTACGAAAAAGGGTAAAGTTTCAAAAAGAACTAAGGGTTTAAAAAGAAGAACCCGCAAAATTGTAATTGCCAGAAAAGCGCCTTTTAAAAGAATGGGTAAATACCCCAAAAAAATGGTTATTCCGCTATTTATTAATCCAAAGTATGTACGAAATGGGCAGGTAGATTGGGTAGCGTATACAAAGTAAGCGTATACAAAGTGAACGTATACAAAGTAAACATATACTAAATAAGCGTTTTAGTCATTTGTATACATTTTTTATTAAATCCTGCCTTTTCATAAAAGGGTTCAAGAGTTGGATTACAATCTAATATTATTTTATAACAGTCATCACCATATTCAATCAATTTATTTAATATGGTTTGTGCTATATGTTTATTTCTATATAACGGATGAACTACAATATCTTCTATATGTCCTACGCTTTTTCCGCCATGTATAATTTTAGGCTCTTTTATCAAAGTTCCTGTGCCAACAATAAGTATATCATTCTCAGTTCTTACAATACATACTAGAATGATTCCCATTTTGTTTATGTCGTGTATTTTATCAGTAAACATTTGGTCGGGTATATCGGTTGCCTCGGTTAAAAACGATAATAAATGAATATATTTATTCTTTATATTTTCATTTAATATATCGATAAGTGGAACGTACTCCATAAGTTGTGCGAATATAATAAAATTGAAACGTTTACTAATTTGGTTTATGTTATTAAAAAATGGCGAAAAGGTTACCTTCTTGTGCGTTGCGTCTCATTCATGAATACTCTAAACCAATGACCCGCCCAGACTGGCGCAATTCGAAACCACTTACAACAACATATCAATTGTATAATAATACATTAATACGTAATGGATTATTAATGGCTTATCTATTAATGAATATTGTAGAAACAGATTGGTATTATTTGTATATTCGTAAACATATATAAAATCAAACAATAGATAAAATTGAACCCTTTGTTATAATATTTTTATTTACAAAAAAATGGCGCAAATATTGCCTTCGAATGTGACGTGTCTTATCCGCGAATATTCCAAACCACTTACTCGCCCCGATTGGCGCAATTCGAAACCTCTATTGTCAGTGGCCGATTTGTATAGGAGCGTGTATACAAGTTGGGATGAGAACGATTTACATTTTGTGATTTATCGTAATATTAAAAATACTTTTTGGTATGCTGTATATTGGGATATGCAAATGTATGGCGAATATAAATGTCATTGTAAGTATAATTTAACTAATCAAGATATTATAAATATGGGAATAAGTTTGTATTATTAAAATTGAACTTATTATAATTATATATTTTTATTAACAAATGTTATAAATGTCTTCCCATATGTTGCCGTCTCGTGCCTTACCCTGTCGTGCCTTAACCTTGATTCATTCGTATTCTCGCCCTTTAACCCACCCTGATTGGCGAGATATACAAAGGATTACAACATTTGATTTGTACTCGCATGTATTTTGTGATCTAAGACCGGAGACTCAATTGAATACACGAATATATTATAATATACTGGATACACAATGGTATAAAATATATACTACTATTAAATTGTTCGGAATACATATAGCATCCGAAAGATATAAAATGACGTGCCAAGAGATATTACAAATAAACGGGATGAGCAGGGCAGTCGCATATCATAGTTTTTGGGGTGACGAGCAATAGATAGATTGTATATAGTAAAAGAAATGTGCTGAATATGATATCGTACATATTATATTAATAAAATTGATTTTATATTTTTATTCATATTAATGAATACCTTTATATGGCGACCACTCGTTCCTTATTACCTTACCATGTATTAAAAATTATACGCGAGTATTGTTGCCCGCTTACTCGCCCAGATTGGCGCAAATTAAGAAAAATGACAAATTATAATTTGTTTCATTGTATCACAAATGATAATATACCGTATAGATTATTAAATATAATTAATACAAATATGCAGACGAGCGACTGGTTTTGTATGTTTACCTTTATTGAATTATGGGGGCCGAACAATGCGAGTATACGATATGGCATTCCCACAGGTGAACTAATACGGATAAATGGTTTAATTTACGCGGTAAATAATTATATAAATATGAATGAACAAATACGCAAAATACGAAATTAAAATTGAAACAAATATATTCTATATTTTTATTATACAAATTGAGCGATATGTCTTTGCCTAATCGTGCCTTACCCTGTCGTGCCTTATCCCTCATTCGCGAATATTCGCGTCCAATGACGCGCCCAGACTGGCGCAAATCCAAACCTATCATTACCGTATATCGGTTATATTTATACATAAGAAGCAAAGAACTAGATTATTCAGACCAAAGTTCGTCTGATATTCACCTAAGAATTTTATGGCAAATTCAAGATACAGATTGGTATTTTGCGTATGGATATGTTAGATATTATGGATTAAATAGGTATTTGTTCCTGCAGCAAGAAACAAACGAGAAGGCATACTTGGATGATGGCATACAAGATTCTCAACGAATTTATACAATAAGGAACAAGTAGTTATTAAAATTGAAATAATTATTTTATATATTTTTATTATACAAATCGGTGTATGTTGCCTATACGTGCCCTAATTCTCATTCGCGAATATTCAAAACCTTTGACCAAACCAGACTGGCGCAAATCCAAACCTATCATTACAAGCTATAAGTTGTATTTGGAAGTAAAAAATCTAGTATATTCACCACTATATTTAACTCCAACTAAAAGATTACACACATTTATTTTAAATAATATTGGGAATACGGAATGGTATTATGCCTATGTCTATATTAAATGTTATGGTCTATGTACCTTTTTACATGTCTATACCAATGATAATATATTAAATCAAGATGGCATACAAGATGCGATTCATCATTATAGACGATATAAAAATTGAAATCATTATTAATTATATATTTTTATAACAATTGATATGGCGTCTTCTTCTTTGCCTTCTCGTGCCCTAAGTCTTATCCATGACTATTCGCGCCCTATGACCCGTCCTGACTGGCGCAATTCAAAACCCATCATTACTCAATATAAATTATATGAACATTTATTGAATCACTCCATCGATTATACGTATAAAAAATCACCCGATAGATTATATCAGACAACTTTATATCACATTGCCGAAACAGATTGGTATTTTGCCTTTACCTATATCCGTTTTTACGGAATAAATAGATATATAGAGAGAATGAATGGTGACGACCATTTGATATATGCCGATGGAATACAATTTGCGATAGAGTTTAATAAATCCCTTCATAATTATTAAAATTGAAATAAGTATTTTCATATTTTTATTTATTAAAATGTCCTTACCCTGTCGTTCCTTACCCTGTCGTTCCTTGCCTCGTCGTGCCCTAACTCTTATCCATGAATATTCAAAACCGTTGACTCGCCCTGACTGGCGCCAATCAAAACCCATCATTACTCATTATGAGTTATATTTACATGTAAAGTATACAACGAATGATTATACAAAAATAAAAAGAATTATATTAAATAATATACATCAAACTGAATGGCATAAGATGTATTTCTATATAAAATATCGTGGACTAGACGGATTTTTGGAAGAATATTTATTCTTATATAAAGTTCCATTTGATATTAAAAAACTTTATACTATACCTGGACTAAATGAAGCAATCATACATAATAAAAATCAAAAAAACTTAGATTGGGTTTACTAATAAAATTGAAACCAATTATATATTTTTATTAAAAAACATATAATGTTGCCTGCATTGCCTGCGTCTGCTTTACCATGTCGTGCCCTATGCCTCATTCATGAATATTCACGTCCTATGACGCGCCCTGATTGGCGCCAATCGAAACCCATCATTACAACCTATAAATTATATTGCGAATATAGACGACGTGAAATGGTTAGGGGTAGAAAAAACATAATAATATTATTGGACAATATTGAACATACAGATTGGTTTTGGATTTATAATATTATACAGTTGTACGGATTGGAACGATTTTACATAAAGTATTTTAAAAAATATGGTTATGAAGCAAATGTGAAAAATATAGATGGCGTAACACAAGCAATACAAAAGTATAAAAAATGGCATAATGATTGGGAAAAGATGGTATAATGATTGGGAAATAGTATAAAATTGAAACATATACAATTATATTTTTATTCATTAAAAAATGGCGTCTCCTATATGTCGTGCCTTACCATGTCGTGCCTTACCATGTCGCGCCTTAACCCTCATTCGCGAATATTCGCGTCCTACAACGCGTCCAGACTGGCGCAAATCTGTTCCAATTATCTCTCAATATAATTTATATTTATATGTAACTAACCATATACTTAGGAATTTTAGATTAAAGGCAAATTTATTACGTCGTATAAAAAAAACAGATTGGTATTATATTTATACCTATATTCAAAAATGTGGAATAGACGATTATTATTGTTATGTTGGATACTTTGATGTACTTCACATGGATGGCATCAAGGAAGCCGAATGCGATTATCAAAATTCAATTATGAAATATGATGATATTTATGAAACCCGGTATCTACGTAGATAAAATTGAAACCAATAATTATATATTTTTATTTTACAAAATGGATTATTCATTATTTTGTTGTGCTTTAAAACGTGAATTACCCAAAAGAGCTTTAACATGTAATCGTTCGTTACCTATACGTGCCTTGCCTATACGCGCCTTAACCCTCATTAGTGAGTATTCGAAACCTTTAACGCGTCCTGATTGGCGCAATTCGAAACCAATTATTACCATATTAAAATTATATTTAATAATATGTCCACCTACATCAGAACTGCATTATATTGTATTAAATAACATGAAACAAACCGAATGGTGCGAAATGTATTATTACATAAAACGATATGGTCTAAAAAAATTCAATGAAGACTTTTATAGGTATGATTAAAAATTGAAAATTATTATATATTTTTATTAAAAAGATATAATGAAAAAAACAATGAGCAATTCGTATTATTTGCCTTTACGTGCCCTAAGTCTCATTCGCGAATACTCGAAACCCTTGACTCGTGCCGATTGGCGCCAATCAAAACCGATTATAACATCATACGGAATATATCTTCATACTCGGCCCCTAATCTTTCCAGCGGTTCCAATCAAAGTTACATTTTATTATTTATGTAAAATTATAATGCGCAATATAATGCAAACAGACTGGTATAACCTATATATTATCATTCAACATATCGGCATATATAACGCATCGTTACAATATAATCTTCCTTATAAAAAAATATCCCAAATAGAAGGGCTTCTTGAAGCGGATAAATATCATAAAAAATATTAAAATTGAATATGATATAATAATATTTTTATTTTATAAGATGTTACCTTATCGTGCCCTAAGTCTCATTCGCGAGTACTCAAAACCCTTGACCCGACCCGATTGGCGCAAATCAAAACCAATTGTGACTACTTATCGGTTGTATATAAACGTCATTAATAATTATTCAAACTTGTGTTATTATATATTGAGTAATATCTGGTTGACTGATTGGTATCATTTATACACTTATATAAAAACATATGGATTTGACAATTATTATTATTATAATATGAACCATAATATTTTACAAATAGATGGAATTTATCAATTAGCAAAAAATAATCATTTATTGAAGGACGCAAAATAATCGAAATGATGTATACTATCAAGAATATCTTCGCAAATATTAGTGTATTGAGGATTCTTTTTTAATGTCTCGATAAGTTTGGTAAAACTGTCTAATTTAGACATGAATAATTTGTCTGAGCATATACCAATTTGTATGGATGAAGAGAAACAATTTAATCGAGTTTTTCCTAATAGTATTTCTACTAGCAAATCAATCTTATCCGTGAGCGATTCATAAAACTTATCGGCTGAAACATGTAACGCATACGATTTGGTATTCCAATGAAACAATTTCAGTATATTGGAGAATTGAAGGAGTGATACGATAATGGATTGTTTTGACGATTTTCTAGTTTTATTCATTATATATACACTATATATGAAATTTAAGGATGCGCAAACAATGGCTATTCATAAATTTGATACTGAGGATTTTTTAACTCGCATAAAAGAAGAAGATGAAACTATGTTACAGCATTTACCTATATTGAAAAAGATGAATGAAAAAGGTTTTATAACAACGCAGTCACAAGCAGGAAGAAAATCAGGAGGCATCAATAAACCCTATGTCATGGAAGAGAGAGCCTTTGTCGAAGGGTTTATGCCCTATAAAAAGGCAGTATCCTTTTTACACCTTTTAACATTTCAAACGCCGTTTAATCATTTGAAAAAAATACTTTACTTTCTAATATAGGGTCATGCACATAAAAACATTTTGGTATTACACGAATTCCGTAATTACCATTTATTATTTTTATATTTATTATTTTTAATGGTTCTATTATATTATTTTTACATAATTCCTTTATTTCACTATTTGGAACATATCCAATAATTTTATCATTATTCATAATAGAAATCGCAAATGGGTCATATTTATTA
>Ga0247722_10002184_pt1 | contig 10288 bp, 3 predicted proteins | sample MSEWelMarce3H_FC_FD_189094 | JGI IMG/M metagenome (GOLD analysis project Ga0247722, IMG submission 189094) | Subsurface sediment microbial communities from gas well in West Virginia, United States - MSEEL Well Study Marcellus 3H_FC | ecosystem: Environmental > Terrestrial > Deep subsurface >...
ATTATATTTTATTTACAAGAACAATAGTTGTTCCAGATACAAAATTCGACAAGTTGGTTCAGCAATTAAAGGATGATAAGGAAAAAGTCAAATCAGTTTTCAAAGAGTTTTTTCCCAACGATATAGTCGAGGGCGACATTTTTAGTTTATCCTTGGTTCGAAAATTATGGACTGCAATAGAATTGAAGGAAAACGCGATTATACAAAAATTTGAAAAAAGTGGTTACGCAACATCTGTTACTGACCTGTTGAATGGTCCTACTTTGAAACTTCGCGAAAAAGCACAAAAAATCGAAAAATTTGAGAATTTTGCGGGAGGTTCTCAATTTCTTGGTTTATACGATAAACCACAAACACTGGCCGACTTTTACAAGACTCTAGAAACATTTTGCCAACTTTCGGGAAAAAGTGCTGATTTACCATCTTTAAAAGATTTGTCGCAAGAAATTTACGATAAAATGAGTAACCAAGCGAATGTTTTAAGTCATGTTACAAAAATTAATGGAATAACTGCCAATTTAAACGGACAACTTCAAACGTTAAATAAAATATTGGATGACCTTAGTGTATATGGTGGTACAACCGTTATATCCAAAAATTTTAAAGTTTCTGTTAACGCATTATCTTATAAATTTGCCAACATTAAAGAGAAAATCCAAAATAAAGATATCATTTCAGTTTATGAATTTCAAACAGCAGTTATGAACGAAGTTTCGCAAAAACTTTTTAGTAAAGATTATGATAAAGACAATTTCACTAATGATTTAACAATTTTTGAAATTATTGACAAAGTTTATTGGGTCGACTTTTTGGCAAATTTTTATAAGTGGAAAAAAGACTTTGAAATAAAGATTGCGAATATATACGAAGACATCCATTTGGCAGATGGACTCGATGCTTTATTGCAAAATGCGCTTCAAGATAATAAGGTTATCGAAAATTTAACAGACAACTATGATGAATCGCTATTTAACAGGTTATCAATTGCCTCTATATATCAAAACCAAGTTGCAAATTTAAGCCATTATGATGGTAGTGTAACTACCGGTCAAACAGTGAAAGAAAGTGTTTTGAAGGCAACACAAAATTACCAATCAACCTATGGATTTGATCAAAAAATGGATTTAAAAACGGCCCTGCCAAATATTGTCTCATGGTTGAAATTTTTCGATATTGCTATTGATAAACAGAATGAAAGTGAAAGTTTGTTAAGAACTGCCGATGAATTATACGATTTTGTTGAGAAAAGTAGATACTTAAAATTAGGAGAGCTATATAGACTAATTTCGCAGTATGTAACAAATGGGCCAGTTACAGATGTGACAAAAGTGGTTGAAGACAAATTTATGGAAAAATTTGGTAATACGATGGATGTGTTTCAAAACCATATTGATGCTGCAGTATTACTCAATGTGAAAGATATTACTCCCTGTAAATTTAAACAACTCAATGCTCTAATAGAAGAAGACTTTAAAAATTGTGTTGAAAGTGTAATTAATGCACTTCTGAAATCAACTAATCCTCGGACACTTCCATTAGGTACACCTTCAAAATTGTTTGACCAGCTCGAACATGCGGGCTCAAAATTGACAGCCTATCTAGCAGAAGTTAAACGAAAAGACAAAGAAAATGCCGATATCAAAATTCAAGATTTTAATAACACGTATGGAACAGATCATTTGTCGAAAGACACATTAGCCCAAACAATCGAATTTATTAAGAGTAAGGAGAGCATAGCAAAAATATATTTCGGATATAAAGCTAACACATTGCGCGAATTCGTTGATATTATTGAAGATTACAATGAAATTTTCGGAAAAGGTGATAAAATCCGTGATATTAAAGACATTATCGACGATAAAGAAAATGCAAAGAATAATTTAAGTAAAGCAATAGCAGATGCGAAAACTAATTTAAGTAAAGAATTTACGATTTTGGACAGTCTTATCGATACAAATTTACCAAAAAAAAACAAGGATGAAATATTTGAAGACTTGTTTAATACATTCAAACAAAAATCTACTGACGTTAAGTCAAGATTTGATACTGTAGCTTCACAGTCGCTCACTGGGTTTGAAGAATTAGCATTTTCTGATGAAACACTTACTGTAAATCCACCGCTTACTGTAAATCCACCGCTTACTGTAAATCCACAGCCACTTCCTGCAACAGCATTAAAAATATTGATCGAAAATGCAATTGTTAAGGAACTTTTTGGCAAAGATTTGGCCCAGAACGAAATATTTGATGATAAAAAAACTCAGTTTAATAAAGCAATTGATAAACTAGATTTACAAAAATTCCGAATTGGAGAAAAGTTGCTTGTATTTCTTGAAACTATTAATGCAGGCGATTTTAAAACAATTTTTGGTACAAAGATTGCAGAAATATACGCAGACATCCATTTGGCAGATGGTTTAGAATTTACTGATCCAAATACACAAATTGCTAAATATGTAGATACATCAAGCGAGTCATTTTACGAAAGATATGAAAAAGCAACAACAAGTCAATCTACAGTTAAAAATGGACTGAAGGATATTGTACCCAAGAGTGGTTCACGTAATAATTATAAAAACGTTGAAGAGAGGGTTCTCGAATTGGTAGGTCAATTTAAAGATGCTTACTTGAAGGTTGATTTCGATGGAAGTTTAGATAAAGACAAAATCAAAAATTTCAAAGAAAATAAAACAAAACTTGACAAGTTGGTACAAGATATGGGTATTACAAGTACTTCTGTAAAAGACGTAAATGCTTTTATAGCTGACGTTAGAAAAAACTTGTGTACAGTTGCTAATGATACAGGTCTTTTGGATCAATTAATACAAGTTTCTGTAAAATTTACAAAACTCGTTGCACCAAATCCAAATCCAAATCCAAATCCAAATCCAAATCCAAATCCAAATCCAAATCCAAATCCAAATCCAAATCCAAATCCAAATCCAAATCCAATTATCACTATTGAAACCATTAGGTCAACAGTCGATACATCATTTACAACAAATTATGGATCGAATTTTGATGAGATTAAAACAAAAATCGAGACGTGTAACGCATATGTGACAATTGATCAAGTTGTAGTCCTTCTTCCGGTTGACATTTTGATAGATTCAACAAACAATTTTGAAATCAAAATTGTTAACCTGGTAAAAAGAATTGACCCTTCGCTTAAAAAAGATGTGAACGAAACTTTTACCCAACTTTTAGATAGAGCTATTATAAAAGGTAATGATAATGCGGCTTTAAAAGAGATAGAAAAACAGAATGAAGATAAATTAAAAGAATGTTATAACAAATTTAATAAAATAATATTTGGGGATTCTTCAGTAAAGGACGATCGTAGTGGTTACGATTTAATGATAGAACTAACTGCCAAAAAATACTTTGATGTAAGCGTCCAGATAGATCCCCAAAGTCTTATGGCACACTTTGAAACTTATAACAAAGATGTCGCCACAAAAATAATACAAGGTTTTTTACTTATAACCATTATATACAATGATTTATCGAACACGTTGCTTAATTATGCAACAAGTGAATTACAACATGAACGACGTCTTGAAGTTACAAGCAAATACATCAATAAAAATGAATATTATACAAAAACGATTAACGAAATGGTTCAAGACGCAAAAATTAATGGTAATTTGTTATCATTTAATGATGTAACTCTTAAATATGGAAGTATTAATGAAGTTACTTTCCAGAACTTGACCAGAGCAGAGTGGGAAAATCTTAGAAAACTTGGCTACATGACCCCAGAAGAATTCACTACTTTGGATACAAAAATTAATACTACGGGACATACAGTAGTTGAAAAAATCATAAAAGATATTAAAGACAGATTACTCGCGCTATATGAACTTCAAAGAGAGGCAGACGACTTATGTACTGCGCTGACAGAACCCAATGAAACTCAATCAATCAAGGAAATCATGGAGATATGTGTCAAAAATATAGGTGTATGTTTGTCGCCAAAAACAGCAGAACTAAAGCAAACTGAACTTTTTATACAATTACTTGATGGTGCACGCAAAGACAAAATAAGAGATATTGTTGCAACTAGTTCACAAGCCGTAGAAACATGTATAACGATGGTTAAAGTCCTTGTAGACAAAGGTTACATGCAGGTTACACACCTTGTAGACAAAGGTTACATGCAGGGTACTACCTTAAAAGAGAAGCTTCAGAATTTGTCTCTGCAAACAAATGTAGATCAAATAAAACAAGACTTAACTGAAGTATTTCGGTACAATGAAAAAAAAAAAGATATGCTGAAGCACACCATGTCGAATACAGAAATAACAATTGCGACACCAAAAGGTTCTGAATACATTTTCAACTTATATGAAAAAGCCGGGGCTACTAATTTAATCTCAAAGAGTGTGTTAGAAAACAAACAATTATTGATTAAAGAGCTTGCAAAAGAAACATTAAACCAAATGAGTTTTGAAAACTGGGAAGAACTGAAGGAGTTCGAATACACCGATCAAGAAAACTTTGATAAATTAAATAAGCATTTCAATGAGGTAACAAATGTACCTCAATTACTAATTGAACCAAAAAGAAATTTAATTGTACTTTACGAATCGCAAAAACAAATATTGGGACCTGATCAGACACATGATAGTTTACTCGAATCATTACCCTTACATACCTTTATCGTGTTATGTAAGACCCGCATGAAACAATGTGGTCATAAAGTAACTAAATATACGGTTCAATCAATCCGAGGGAAACAGTCAGATCTTTTATCTATAAAACGACAAAAAGTAAGTGTTATAAGTCAAAACGACAATTTTGAGACAAAAATTCTTACCCCCAAAAAAATACAAATTCTGATAAAATGGTTTGGTGAAAAGTATGAAACAGCAATTCCAAAATTATTTATCAACATAAATACGAATATGTTTAAAGAAACGCATCCCGAAGTCGATAAACTCTTGAAAGAGATTAAGACCTATTTTGTTAACGACCAATCACTACTAGACTTGCCGACGATTGAATCGGGTCTAAATGCCATCGATAAATTTGACTTTGCCCCATATTTTAATAAAGTTAATGAAGGCACCGTTACATACCCAATATACACCACTCTTAAGGAAAAATTTACAAATTATCAGAAAGTAAATGCCGAACAAGTTAAAACTAAAAAAGAAGCTCAAGTTAATGCAGCACTCGGTGGTGAAATCGATCAAACTTTTATCAATAAAGTGACACCGCTTCTTTCGTCAACTGATGCTACAAAGTTTGCAGCCATTTATAAAGAATTGCAGGCAAACATTGATGACTCGAATAAACCCAATATCGATGATAGTGTTTTTGCCAGCTTTACACAGTTTTCGGACTATTTCAAAACATTTCATGAAAAGATACCGAATGCAACCCCACCATTTGATGACAATTCAAAATTTAAGACAAGAGGCGATAATTTAGTTTTAGCGCTACAACATTTTTTGAAAGAACCTTCGACAAATCCTTCGACAAATCCTACGAGAGAAGAATTTATTAAAAATGGAGTCAAAGATTTGCTAATAAAACTAGGGAACCCAACACTAGAAGCATTACTTCCTAAATTGACTTCTGAAAATGAAGATAAAACATACATAGAAACATTGCTGGGTACAGATACAGATGAAAAATTTGATGCATTGGATTTTGATCGTAATGCCAAGATTCGGCAAAGCGTGTTAAGCATATATTGTCCGGAAGTTAACGGTGTGAAAGTAATTGACGTGGACAAAGTTCAAGATTTGGATGATGCAATTGAACCAACTCCTGCATCAGTTGTTGATGTCATTACTGGTTATAACATAATAATGGAAACTGCAGCAAATGTAGGCGCATCCTTCCTTGCATACAAAATATTATATAAACTAAATGAAAGTATAAAAATAAATAATGAATTATACACCTATGAATTACAAGACTCTTTAAGTGATCTTTATACTAAGGATGACGCCAATAATAAAACATTTATAATCCTTTTTATCTATCTTAAAATATTATTTCAAAATATAACATTATCCGAAATACCAAATCCTATTAGCATACTTAAGAAAAGCCCACAGTTTGTTGCAGCAGTCAATTTAACACTATTTTGTTGTATGTTATCAACCAATATGAAAGATTATAAAACATATTTTGAAACGTTTAATACAAACATAACAACTTTTGCAAAATTACCAGGTGACCAACAAACAGTGGGTGAGTTCAAAAAATGCTTTCAAGCAGCAGATGCAGCTATTAGTGCAACCGCCAATACAGTTGGAAATACAGTAGGATCATTATTAACACCATTTATTAGTAGAAACTCTTACACCATAATAATAGACACATTGTTCGCATCAACAATTACAGACATTACACCCATTACAAATGAAATGTTTTTACCCGTAATTAAAAAATCTTTAGAGCGGTTAGACAATTACTTTTTTGGAACAGATGTTATCAACTTAGAAAGTATAAAATATGATTTACAAAGGGCTTTTGGCATTACACAAATACAACCAACTCCGTACACTGATAGAACCGCCATGCTCACAGGAGGCGCCAAGAAGCAAAGAATCATAAATAAATTAAAACAAACCAAAAAAATCCATTTCCAAAACAAAAATGCCAAGAGCGAAAAAAACATCAGTAACAGTAACCGCGTCGGCACCAGTCGTCGACACAAAACCAGAAGACGTAACTCCGCCCGTAGTGACGAGTAAAAAAAGAAAGAGTGCCTCAGCACAAGAAGCACCAGATAACGCATTCCAAACGATTTTCGCAAATCTTTTGGAACTTAAAAAACCCGAAGACCCCTTCGACAAACAAGTGAAAATCGCCAAGAGCGACCGCTGCGATGCTTCTCTCATCAAAGAAGGCATGTTGCTCGACCGCCCCGCAAGACTCGTTGTTTTGCCCAATGGCAACGTGAGAAACCAAGACTTGCACAAAGCCGGCGTGGATTCCGACTGGAATTTGGGTGCCGAGTTGATTGCCAAACAGTGTTTTACCGCCGACCACTATACAGAAATCGTCAATGTGAACAAGACACAGATGGCCGCCAAAATCAAGAACGAAGTCGGCGACAGCTTAACCAAAGTGGAGTTCACGAAAGCCCCCGAGGCTAACGCCATGGCCAAATTATTGCAAGAAGGCAGCAAACTCATCGAGACCAATGCATCCGAAGAGGAAAAGCCGAAACTTTACAAGAAGTTGTGGGAACGTGTTCAGAAAGGCGAACCTCGCATTATGCGCGGATACATAAAGCGAAGCGATGGTGCAATGGACATTTTAGAGACAGACACTGGAATGGTGAAATTCGTCGATGCGGACTTGGTCGCCAAGGGCGAAATGCCGGAAAGAATGCTGAATCTCAACAATGTCACGGCCGTCACCTTCAGACTCACCAAATATGTGTTGAAATAAGGCGTGTGCAATATTTTTAGTATGACGGTTGTTTAATATAAATCGACAAGGTTACTACCTACTAGTACCTTTAATTATTTATTTATTATATGTTATATTACTATAGTTTTTCAATGTATTTGGGAATATTACTTTTAGTAATTTTATCAATTTGTATTTTTATTTACCACAAAATAACGCGCATTGAGTGTTTTGAACCAACAAGTGAAATTAAACCAAATCAGTCAGTAAAAATTATTGTCTCAAGATATAATGAAAAGTTATCATGGACAAAAAAGGCACCATATAATAAATATAAATACACGATTTACAACAAAGGTATAAATGAAGATTTCGAACAAAAAAACGTATCCCAAGTAATAAAACTACCCAATGTAGGGCGCGAATCGCACACGTATTTATACCACATTGTTAACAATTATGATAATTTAGCAGACATTAACGTGTTTCTTCCTGGATCGATTGATACAAATCACAAGATTTTCAAGAAAAACAAATTTGCGAAAAAACTATTGAACTACATTGAAAAATACAATAACGCCGTATTCCTTTCATTTGGAAATATCAAAGATAGTGACATTACCAAAGAATTTCAAGATTTTAAAGTGGATACATATGGATCAACAAATGACGAAAATCGCAAGCAAAATTCAGAATTTGCCATTCGCAAAAGTGCAGATCGCCCATTCCAAAACTGGTTTCAAAAAAATATTGGATCGGACAAAGTTCCATATGTCATTCATTATGGTATTTTTTCAGTAAGTAAGCGAGACATTCTGCAAAAACCAAAATCCTACTATGAAAAATTACTGAACTTGGTGTCTGATCATTCAAATCCTGAAGACGGCCATTATTTTGAAAAAAGCTGGGGTGCCATATTTTACCCACTTAATAATACACATGTTGTTTTGGACCCAGATATTACTGACCCATTTAAAGGGCGTTACTAAAAAAACAGGAGGTTAAGCGAAGCGGAAACCATGAGGTTAACGGTCGGTTCCCTTTTAACGGTCGGTTCCCTTTTTTAACGGTCGGTTCCCTTTTTTAACGGTCGGTTCCCTTTAAACCGTCGGCACAAACTCCCAATCCAACGTGTCACACACCTTCTTCCAGACCATGTCTTGCTCCAACTGCTTCTCTCGGTCCTTCATCATCGGAATGTACGGCAAATACTGAGTCTGATTCAGCAATACACACAGCTGGAAGAGCGTGTAAGTGCAATTGAAGAAATTCGTCCTGTAAATTGGACAGTGGATCGCCCACGGCTCCTGAATCTCAATAAACAAGATGCACAAAGTATCCTGCAGCTCGTCGCTCATTACCGGCGGCTTTATTCCAAAGATCGAGTTAATATACTGAATGTGCTCGAAATACCGGTTGAATCCGAGTTTCTTCAAAATCTCGCGCATCTTCTCGTAATTGATCTCGTTCACCAAGTCCTGTATCCTCTCCTTCTTAATGCGACTCCGAATCGCCTCGATGACGTGGGTCGGGATTTGCGTCGTCTCCTTCGCCTGAAACTGAGACAAAATCTCCTTGAAATGATTCAAACGCACATAGGCATTGTAGGTGACTTCGTTTGGCGGCTCTTTATAAACCGGCTTCTCGTTGTCCACAATATATTGGATGTAGGTACCGCACTGCTTGTTGTTGCAAATCATAATGCCCTCGTCTTCTTGCGGGATTAACTCACCCGTCCCACATTTGTGACAAACGTCCACCGCTATCGGCGCGTCCCACATATTCACATAATCCTTGCTAACATTGGTCCAGTAGTTTTGGTAAAAATTTTTCGCATTCTGGTACTTCGGACTGGCAGAAACATTGGATAATTCCGATTTGATTTTGAAAAACGAGTTCAAAATGTTTTTGTTGCCCGACTCGCCACCGGCAGATATCTTCTTCTTTTCCTCGAAATAATTGAATATGTAGGACGCATTGTTTAGCAAGTAGTCGTTTTTCATGGTCCGGTACTTCTTTAGCTGTTCACCTGCGTCTTTGATTTTGTCTTTGATCTCCATTTTTTGATCAATGTCGTTTTCGTCGATGGCGTGCAACTGGTTCTTCAGTGAAATCCTCATGTGCTCTAGTTCCGGGATTGTCTCGTTCTCGATCGTGTAAAACTCGTTCAGCATCTGCGTGTGCTTTTCGTCAATGGTTATGTTGGACGATTGACCTCTCTTTTTTTTCGTACTATGGTTTGGCATTTATATAATTATATACCAAAGTGTCGATTTTTTAATATCGATTTTGGAACATATTATTTCTATTTATAATTTATATTTCATCGCCAACTATGAACAAAATCGAATTGATGTTTACCAAACTATATTATCAAATGATGAAATTGATTCCGTCCACATCGGGCGGCATCCTCACAAACAAGTGGATTCTCTACTTCATTTTCGTCGTTGGATTTTATGACGCCGTTCAATTCTACCAACGAGGCAATATGGTTGCATTCGCCATTTTCTTCGTGGTCGGCTTCCTCACGTCGTTCTTTAGTAAAAACATGACGGTAATCATTGTGACTGCTATTGCAATTTCGCATCTAGTAGCCTATGGAAACCGTCAGTCGGAGGGCCTTGAGAACAAGGACGGAGAAGAAGTAGAGGAGGAAGAGGAGGAGGAAGGATTCGAAGACGAGGAGCCAGAAGAAGAAGTTGAACCCGAAGCTGAAGTCAAAAAAGTGAAAAAAGTAAAAGCTGAAGACAAAGAAGAAGGTACCGCTGAAAATTTCGATACATCCGATATTGTAGCCAAACAAAATGAGCTTATCAAAAGTATGGACAGTTTGAAGCCGCTTTTAAAAAGTATGTCGGATAAAAAAGTCGATGGATTCGCCACAATGGACTCGTTGCCAAAGTTCGCC
>Ga0247722_10002185_pt1 | contig 10287 bp, 11 predicted proteins | sample MSEWelMarce3H_FC_FD_189094 | JGI IMG/M metagenome (GOLD analysis project Ga0247722, IMG submission 189094) | Subsurface sediment microbial communities from gas well in West Virginia, United States - MSEEL Well Study Marcellus 3H_FC | ecosystem: Environmental > Terrestrial > Deep subsurface >...
GCTAATATATTATAATGCCAAAAATTAAAATAGATTATGGAAACATGATATTTTATAAGGTTTATTGTCTTAATCCAAGTGTAAATAAAATATTTGTAGGTCATACAACAAATATGGTGCAGAGAAAACATGTATTGAAAAAACAAACGGAACTTCGATATTCAGAAATATTCGATGTTATAAATAAAAACGGAGGTTGGAAGTGTTGGAGGATTAAAGAAATAGAGAAATATAATGATTGTAAGACGCACGCAGATGTGTTAATGAGAGAAAAATATCATTATGATATATTAGAGAATTTAATTTTATCAGGTCATCATGAAGTAAAAAAAATAAAAAAAGAACATGAACATAAAGTGAATAATAATTATAAATGCGAATATTGTGAGTATGAATGTGAACAAAAAAAACATTTTCAACAACATATAAGCACTCGTAAACATCATGAAATGGTTACATTCATAGAAATGATGAATGAATATAAAGAAAAAGTTATTGAAAATGTAAAATGTAGTTCTGAAAAATTAGAAAATACGTCATTAGAAAATACGTCATTAGAAAATACGTCATTAGAAAATATGTCATTAGAGAATATGTCATTAGAGAATACGTCATTAGGAAATACGTCACAAGTAACAGAACCAGAAAAGAAAGAATATAAATGTATCGCATGTGGAAAAAATTATAAAAATATGTCAGGGTTATGTAAACATCGACATATATGTAAAAAAAAACTATTACAAAAAATACAAGACAAAGAAGCTGTATCGAAAACGATACACGAAGAAGAATGTGAAGATGACGTTGTTGAATCATCTGCAGAACCTACCGAGTTGGTGACTAGTGCGATCCCGGAAAAAGAAAAAGACGAGATTATTATTCAGCTTTTGAAGGATAACGAGTCGATGAAGACGTTTATGAAGGAGCAGAACAACATGTTGAAGGAGATGATGCGTCAAATCAACACGAATGGTTCGAGCACAATTACGACGACGAACAACATCAAGCAAAAGTTCAATATCAATATATTTTTAAACGAGCAGTGCAAGGATGCGATCAATATGGGCGATTTTATAAAATCTCTCAAGATTACGTTTCATGATTTAGAAATAACTCGGGACAAGAGTTTGGAAGAAAGTGTGAGCACGATTATGCTGCGAGGACTCAAAGAGTTGGATGTGTACAAACGTCCAATTCATTGCACGGATCAGAAGCGGGATGTAATGTATATCAAAGACGAGGAAAAATGGGAAAAGGATGACGGCAACGTCAAGTTGAAGGAATCCATCGACACGCTTTCAAAAAAACAAATGTATACGCTGAAGGAGTGGAGGGATTCGGATCCGGAGCTGAAAACCAATGACGACAAGAGGGATAAATTTGTAACGACGTTGAATCACGTTTGCACGCCGATACCGGAGACGAGTGAGAAGCGGTTAATCAAGACCATAGGGAAGGAAATTTATATTGATAAAGTGGAGGAGTGATTTCGCGGGAATACAATTTATACATTTATACATTTTATACAACTCTCTCTGAAAAGCTGTCATCGAGCAGTGGTCTGTATGACGATGGCGATCTATTGATGGCATCTTCATAATATTTTTGTTTGATACAAAAACTTGCAATGGCGAAAACAAAAAAAACGAAAATTATAACTGAAACAATTATCATTTTTAAATTTGCGATATACTATTCTATTTTTCTATTCTATATAATACATTATGATTTTAATATATTTTACAAAAAAATATATTAAAAATATGCGCATATGTTTATATGTTTTACAATTTTAATTAAGACGTCGGGGTGCTAGTAGTTGTTGCCGTTGTTGCCGCTGTTGCCGCTGTTGCCGCTGTTGCCGCTGTTGCCGTTGTTGCAGCCGCGCCGCAAATAGCGCTACGGGCTGTAGAATACCATTTTGCGATTGCGATTAATGGAGCGCTAAAAATATTACTGGAATTGGGATCGGCGATAACGGAAGATGTGAGGTCGGCAATTTTTTTATCATTTGAATCTGGAGACGGCGCACATGATTTTTTTAAACCGTCAAAGAGTGCTTGCGGTTTTTGGTAATATGGTGAATCGGTATTACAAATTGCATAGTTTATTCCGATTCCATTTCCGGCTAGTAATTTTGCGTCATCGGACGAAGACGTTGATTGATAAATTTGTTTATAAATGTCGGTGTTACCGCTTGCGCACACTTGTTTGTTCAAATAGTCGTAAATGTTTTGAGGTGTGGGATTCGGCGGCAACGACACCATGGATGCAGGCAAACTGGATTTTATACTGGATGAAATGGAGTCGACGTCGGTTAAGCTAAACCCTTCATATGTTTTGAAGGAGATGAAAAAAATGCAGGCGATGAGCGCAAGCGTGACAAACATGTAGCGATAGTTGCAACTTAATATAAAGAGACAAACGAGAATAATGCGACCCGATATTGTGTTGTAATGGTATTGCAGACGATGAGATTGTTTCATGTAAGCGCAAAATAGAATAAAAACGATGACGAGTTGTGTGATAAATGACTGACTATGGCTTGTGTTCAAAGTGATAATTTCCTTTACATCATTAAAAATGTTTTTCATGAATGCAACTAAATAATAAAAATTTTATGAAAGTTTAAAATGCAAAAAATGTTAAAAATGCAAAAAAATGTATAGAATAGGATGAGAAAATAATTCATTTTAAAATTTATAAATACAAATACATACAAATACATACAAATACATACAAAATGCACAAAAATACATTAAGAGATATTAAGATATTAAATACAAAAAATAAATAAATATAAATAAATAATAATTTATTTTCCGTATGTTTTTTAAAATAAAATCTCATTTTTTTATAGGAGAATAGAACAACAACAATGTCTTTAGCACAATATGCTTCACCATATAATAATGATGATTCAGGAGAGACAGACAATATAAATGCGAATATTCGGATGACACAAAGTCAAAATCAGAATCAAAATAGGGGAAGAGGTGGTGGGGCAGAAAAAAAAATACCGCCATCGTCATCATTTCGTAAAACAATAAAGCGTCCTTTAGCGCAACAACAAAAACAAGAACAACCAAATTTGGAATCAATGCAGTCGCAATCGCAATCGCAATCGCAGCCACAGTCACAGTCGCAGTCACGTGTAGCAAACTTCATGAGTAAGTTGAATGCCGTGAAAACTACAAATTATTTACAGGGTGAGGGAGATGATGGAACAAACGGTTCGGAAACTGATTTAGCAGATTATCAACCAATAACTTCGAATTATTCAAACGAACAAGGTGGCGAACAAGGTGGCGACAACAATAATGACGATGGTGTAGTGACAAGAGAGAATTTTGAAAATATGCCGAGCACGTATGCGTCACAATACTATCAGCAGTATGTTCCTTACAGTCAGCAACAGCAGCAGCAAATAAATGCATCATCGGGGTCAAAAGACGACTTGATGGAAAAAATGAATCATATTATACAGATGCTCGAGGACCAGCAAGATGAAAAGACGGGAAGTGTAACAGAAGAATTGATTCTGTATTGTTTTTTGGGAGTGTTTGTGATATTTGTTGTAGATTCATTTGTACGAGCTGGAAAGTATGTGAGATAGAAAGGTGATGGTGATTTTTATATTTTTATATACATATATATATGTATATATATAAAATAAAAAGGTAACACATACAATGGCAAGTGAAGCAAGTCGTCTAGAAAATGAACTAGTGGCATTCGTGGAGGGTCATCCAGAAACATTTGATTCGCAAGATGTTGTAAATTTACGACGTAAAATTATTGCAGCTTTTGCAGTATGGGAATTTACTCGCCAACAAGGTGTTGGTCATTTAGTGTCAATTATCTAGATAAAATAATCACTTTTACACCCTTGGTAATTTAGATATTATTAGAATTATATATATCAGTAAAGTCAATAGAATTAATTTTCATCGGATCAGAATTAATTATACGTTTGTCGATGTACATTATTCCGCCTGTGTTAACAACTAAATTTTCTACACAATCAGAAATATAACATTTTGTTAATTTAATAGTAGTATTATCAGTATTATTATCATTAATTATTATCGTTATCGTTGAACGTATAGACCATTCATTCTCAGATATTCTAAATTGACTAGGATCTATAGATGAAAATAAATTTTCTAACATGGAGTTTTCGTCTATTTGAATATTGTAAAAATGCCAATAAAAATCAGAACCAGTATATTGAATACTGAATATCTTGGCTTCGCTTGGAGATGATTGGTTAGAATATCGAGATACATAAGTTCCGAAATAGTCCTCCAAATCCATACTCCTTAAACCCTTTTTATTTATTATTTTGATTTTGTACATTTTCAAATTTATAATATATATATATATATATTATAAATTTTCACATAATTTAATTGTAAAGTTATAAGAAAAAAATATTAAAAAGAAATCAATGATGAAATACAGTTTGTAAAAAATACAAAGACAAAGGAAAATAAGATGGGAGATTGTATTAATAAAACAAATGTAAATAATGAGAATCCAGACGTTGAATTATTCATGACGATTCTTGTGAATATTGGAAACGTGTTGAGTATATTGTATAATATTCCGCAAATGTGGAGAACACACAAATTAAAAAAAGCGGATGACATATCGTCATATTTTTTGTGGATGCGCCTTTCATCTGGAATTATATGGTCCATTTATTGCATTTATTATAGAATGTGGTATGTCATCATATCGTGGAGTACAACAATTATATCGACAACGCAAATATTGTATTATAAATATTTTCCATCACCGTTGGCCTCGGTTCCGTTGATAGAGGAACAAGAACAAGAACAAGAGCAGCAACGAAGCCAAGGTGAGTCGCGTGAAAAGGAAGAACGAATTGAAATGCAAAATATTAAAAATAGTAGAGAGAAGAAACATGATTATAACGAATATGAGTATCAACATAGTGTGTTTACACCATTTTATTGATCATGGATAATATAATAGTAAAATAGTAAAAGCCAATGTAATGTGAGTCGCGCGAAGAAGAAGATAGAATTGAAATGCGATTATTACAAAAAAAGGACAACGGGTACTATGCAGATATTATACCGTTGAATTAATAATTTGTGCGCAAAATGAAACGATAGTATAAGAACAGTATAAAATAACGCATATCGAAACGATAGTATAAGAATAGCAGACAACATCCTACTATTATAGTTCTGTTGTCTAGAATAAAATGCTTGATCTTTAATAAACATTGGTATAAATTTTCGTGTCCTCGAACCCAACTGCAAAAATCTTTCCAAAATTGACTCATTAAGGAATTATTAGAAGAAGTATCGTTATCGTTGTTGTGATTATTCATTGTTTTGAAACACAGAGTGGAGATATGAATGTGAACTTGGAAACATTGACATCATTCATACAAAATCAATTTTTACAATAAAAATATTTTACAACAATGCAACAAATAAAAATAAAAAATAATATTACATTTTTATTTTTTATTTTATATTTATATATATAGCGTAACCATATTTATCGAAATAGTTGAAGTTAAAACATAAACATGTTGAATCAAATGCACGAATGGATTAGTTCGTTGAATACGAATATGTTTTTTGCGGGAATTATGATGCTGACATTAAACATTGGGTCAAGGTACATTCAGCTAAATTTGAGTCCATCTGCCGAGTCGTATTTGAAATATGCAATAACGAAAGAATTTCTAATATTTACGATTGCGTGGATGGGAACGCGAAGCATTTACGTGGCGTTGACGCTTACCGCCGCATTTATTATTTTGTCGGATTATGTGTTTAATGACAAGAGTCGTTTTTGCATGCTGCCGGAAAAATTCAAAAAATTGCAAAGTTCAATTGACGTGAATGATGACAAGATTATAAGCGAACTGGAAATAAAGAACGCGATGGATATTTTAGAAAAGGCCAAAAAACAGCGCGAAAATCGGGTTCAGCTTAGTTACCTGTCATTTTACGACAATGTAAAGATGTAGGTAGGTAGGTTTTGCGTTAATTCATTTTGTCTTTTGTTGCATTACTTCCATTTAACCGGTCATTCAAATCTTTTAATAAAATTTTAATATTCAATAAATATCAATAAATATAATATAATTCAATAAATAATAATATAAATATAATATAATAATGTTTCAAAAACTGGTTCCATTTCTCACTTCGTCGGCCATATTGTTGACGGTAGACGGGCTTTATCTCTACAATATTGGAATGACGGTATTTCAAAAAAATGTGGAACTCATCCAAAAATCGCCTTTAGAACTAAATGTGTATGGCGCGCTACTATCTTACATTTGCGTTATTGGAATACTATACTATTTCATCATTGCTCAGCGCAAACCGATTGCGGACGCGTTCCTACTCGGACTATTTCTATACGGCACGTTTGATATGACCAACTTGGCCATGTTTAAAAAATACGAATGGAAAACAGCAATTACAGACACATTATGGGGCGGAACTCTATTTGCATTTACAACATGGGCCACCTATGCAGTTTTGAAATAATATCATCTTTATTTCATTTCTAAACTATAAAAAGGGTAAAAAAGGTTTCATACACGTGTTATGAAATCTTTTATTTTGTTTTATTTTTTATTTTCAATTTTAATTTTTTATATTTTGTTTTATTTTCACTTTTATATTTTGTTTTATTTTCACTTTTATATTTTGTTTTATTTTTTCACTTTGAAGCAAGGTTTAAGAAGAGGCAGACGCGACAGCATCAGAACTGACAGGGGCGACAGTAGAAGATGCCTTGGCAAAGTGAGGCGACATGTAACGCTGGAGGTTAAAGTAAGTCAGCTCATCACCCTTCTTCAACTTGAGAAGAGAAGTCAGCTTCTTGTCAGGAATGATCTTGCGACCATTCTCCTTGTCCTGAAGGTTGTTGGTGCGAATGTACTTGTTGATCTCACGAGTAACATCAGTGCGAGCCATCTCGGAACCCTCGGGCTTGCCAAGGAAACCGGCAAGCTCGTTGGAAATAAGGGTGGGCTTCACGAAACCGGAAGGAGCACGATTTCCAACCTTGCGCTTCTTCTTCTGAGATGCCTTCTGAGCATTCTTCAGCTCGCGAGCGGTCTGGCGCTCAAGAAGACGAAACTCGCTGCGCAAAGCAGTCCAAGTGGCATGGGCGGCTTGAAGCTTGTTAGAATAATCGGCATACATGCTCAAAAGAGCAGAAGTGTCAGGAGAAGAAGATGCAGCAGGGGTGGCAGCAGCATCAGTAATTACAACATTGGCAGGAGCAGATGCAGATGCAGATTCAACAGGAGTTGACTCTACAACGACGGCACTCTTGGGCTTGGGAAGCTTTTTAAGTTGCTTGGGTGCAACGTCGTCGGAAACAGTAGCGGTAACGGCAGGAGTAGAATCGACCGAAGTGGCGGTGGAGGAAGTTTTGGATGTCTTAACCATTTTATCTGATTATACTCATATTAGCAGTGTCTTTTTAAGTAGCTTTCAATATATATTATATATTGTTAATTTATATTTATTTATGTATAAAATAACATGATAATAAATGTTATAAAATGCAAATGTATAAATAATATTGAATTCCATTTTTTATACATTTATATTTTTATTTTATATTTTTATATTTTTAATTTACTAGCGAAAGAAAATCGGCATCAGAACATGTGTAAATATTTTTATTAAAATTTTTCAGAGAGATGAATTTGGGCTTCTTCATTTGCATCGTCTTATAAAAAATATAGTTTCCATATTTTCCAGAACGAATGCTAATGTCATCGTTTATAATGCGAACAATTCCTTCGCTTCCGCATTCGCCTCCGCTTCCGCCTCCGCCCGTTACAATAGCACTGTCATGATCGGCCAAATCATTTTCAATGAAGCGTATGACTTCGTCGAGAGAAATCGAAGAAGAATCTTTACTTTTCAGGTGTGTTTTTTCAATTGATTTTCGATGAACTCTGTCTTTACCCCATACAACATATTTACCAAAGCGTCCATTTTTCAATACAACGTCGAACCCGCCGTATTTTCCAATGATGTGTTCATTTGATGATGACGACGCCGACACCGATGAATCTTTATCTTTATCGAGTATTACACCACCATTATTTTCATAATTTTTTATAATTAGTTTTTCCGTTTTTTCTTTATTTTCCAAATTGTATTTATGAATATTCTCTCTAATCTCTCTACAACATTCATCACAAACTCTTTTTAAAGTATCAAGCGACCCCGTCGGTGAGGATGCAATGATGTCGAGACCGTCTTCCATTTGCTTCGTATACTCGTATGAAAACAAGCGAGGAAAATGTGAAATTAAAAAACTGCACACGGATTTTCCGAGAGATGTGACAATGAGCTTATTTTTTTCATTTCCGATTTCTCTCTTGACCACGTTTTGAGATATTTTTTTTTCAGGAATTGATACCACGTGTTCGATGCATTCGATACTTTCGCCTTGTACATTTTGTTTCTTGACATAATCGCGTTCTTTTATTTTTTCAATAATGGTGGAATATGTGGACGGGCGACCGATTTCCTTTTCTTCGAGTGACTGGATGAGGCGCGCTTCCGTGTAATGCGACAACAAGGAAGAAAGTAATACGACCTTGGTTTCGATTCTATTGCACGAAATTTCCGAGAGATTTCGCATACTTAGCAAATATTCCATTACACCGTGTTGTTCTAAAGTGAATCCTTGGACGGCCTTCCATCCGTAAAAAATCGGTTTATGACACGTGTATGAAAATGTGTAGAAATGTTCTTTATCACCGCCTCCACTATCATAACAATTCTTTTCCGGTATTAAGATGTTTGTTTCCACAACCGTATCGATAGATGCAAACGTGTAATCTGACATACAACTCTCGACGGTATTTCTCCAAATTAACTTGTACATTTTTTGTTCTCTCGTGTGATAGTCGCCGGTCAATGCGAATCGCATGATGTCGGTCGGTCGTATGGCCTCGTGTGCAGCTGTATCGTTATCGACACACCCCATGAATTCCGATTTAACATATTCTTGACCCCATTTCTCTCGAATGAATGGAATAGCATTACGCTGTATGAATTCGGCGCTATATTTTTTCCCCGTGGTCCGAATGTATGTGATGTGACCGCGCTCGTACAAGGTTTGGCATATTTCCATTGTTTCAGACGGAGAGAATGCGAATTCGTTGCTTGCCACTTGTTGCAGGCGGCTGGTTGTAAAGGGTTCTGGAGATTTTGTTACGTGTATGGAGGGCTTTTGCGATACGCGTTTGAAAATAAACCGCGTATTTTCATGAATGGCGGCGTTTAAAAAATCTTCGACTGCGTTTATTTTTCGAGTTTCGAAGGATGCGACTAGAGAGAATGGTAAATTAAATTTTGTAAAAAATCCAGTTACCGAATAGGAATGAGAAGAATAAGAATTCGAATTGTTCATATTTTCATTTAGCGTTATTCTCTCTAATCTCTCTAGTTCGTTTTCATAAACAATGCGTAAAGCGGGTGTTTGGCATCGACCGGCAGACAGCGCGGAGCCGTCGTAAGAAATGTGCTTCCACAAAAGTGGAGAGATTTTATATCCGATGAGTAAATCTAAAATTTGTCGTGCATGAGCCGAATGGACGATATTCATATTTACTTTTCGGGGGTGTTTCACAGCGTATTCTAGCGCATCTTTTGTGATTTCGTGAAATACGATTCTCTCTGTTTTGTCAATGGGTAAATTGAATAATTCGCAAATGTGCCATGCAATTGACTCTCCTTCTCGATCGTCGTCGGTTGCGACCACGACTTTGGCTGAAAGCTTTATTTCCGATTGGATTTTTTTGATTTGGGTTTTTTTTGATTCCATAATTGTAAAGTTAATTTTGTAATTATTTTTAATGTCGATGGAATCCAGACCGTCGATTTGACGCACGTGTCCCATTGTTGCGATGCAGCGGTAACCTGGACCCAAGTGTTTTACAATTGTTGAACATTTTGCAGGAGATTCAACAATCAATAGAGTATCTGTTGGAACTTTTACAAAATGGGATGACGATGACGATGACGATGACGACTTAACAGGCATTCGATTCGTATAGTAGTATATCACACTATAACATTATATTTTTAATACATAATTTGAATATAGATGATAAAAAAAATATTTTTATTTTTTATTTTCTTGTATTTATTTTCTTATAATTTTATTTTTATAACACACAATACACACACACATAAACACACGATTTTTAAGCGCCACCACCACCGACTTTCTTGACAATCTTCTTCATCTGAA
>Ga0247722_10002186_pt1 | contig 10285 bp, 6 predicted proteins | sample MSEWelMarce3H_FC_FD_189094 | JGI IMG/M metagenome (GOLD analysis project Ga0247722, IMG submission 189094) | Subsurface sediment microbial communities from gas well in West Virginia, United States - MSEEL Well Study Marcellus 3H_FC | ecosystem: Environmental > Terrestrial > Deep subsurface >...
TTCACGGATTTTTTTTCGATACTTCGGAATTTTATGTTTCGGAATTTCACGCATCGTCATTGCGAGGTACGAAGCAATTTCATCAACTTTGCAAACACAGATTTAATATATTTTTTTGCCACGGATTAAAGGATTTTCACGGATTTTTATTTATTGTTTGAACACGGATTTTGCGGATGCTTCGCAAACGCGGATTTTTTATGCCACGGACGTGTTTTCAGGGATTTTTTTTCGATACTTCGGAATTTCATGTTTCGGAATTTCACGCATCGTCATTGCGAGGTACGAAGCCATCTCATGAACTTTGCAAACACAGATTTAATTTATTTTCTTGCCACGGACGTGTTTTCACGGATTTTTATTTATTGTTTGAACACGGATTTTGCGGATGCTTCGCAAACGCGGATTTTTTATGCCACGGACGTGTTTTCACGGATTTTTTTTCGATACTTCGGAATTTCATGTGTCGGAATTTCACGCATCGTCATTGCGAGGTACGAAGCCATCTCATGAACTTTGCAAACACAGATTTAATATATTTTTTTGCCACGGACGTGTTTTCACGGATTTTTATTTATTGTTTGTACACGGATTTTGCGGATGCTTCGCAAACGCGGATTTTTTATGCTACGGACGTGTTTTCACGGATTTTTTTTCGATACTTCGGAATTTCATGTGTCGGAATTTTACGCATCGTCATTGCGAGGTACGAAGCAATTTCTTTTTTTTACCATTTAGAGGTTAAGAAAATGAAGCTGTTAGTTATCAGGTTTCGACTTTTGCCTATTGCCTATCGGCTTATTTCACCATTAAGAGATTAAGAAAATGAAGTTATTGCTTGTTTGGAATTAGTCCTCTCCCCATCCCTTCCTGATGAGTCGGGACAGGCCCCCAAAGGAGAGGGAGGGATTGCGAGAAGGTACTATTGCAAAAAAATCATTTTTCAACTTGTAAATTTTGTATTTCAACTTATTTCAACATTAAGACATTTAGAGGTTAAGAAAATGAAGCTGTTAGTTAACAGGTTTCGACTTTTGCCTATTGCCTATCGGCTTATTTCACCATTAAGAGATTAAGAAAATGAAGTTATTGCTTGTTTGGAATTAGTCCTCTCCCCAACCCTTCCCGATGAGTCGGGACAGGCAACCTAAGGAGAGGAAGACGAGGCGGAATATTGGGATGAAAAAAGTTTTGGTTGTTTTTGCTTTTGCCTTTTGTCATTTGTCATTGCCTTTTGCCCATTGCCTTTTGCCCATTGCCTTTTGCCCATTGCCTATTGCCCATTGCCTATTGCCCATTGCCTTTTGCCTATTGCCCATTGCCCATTGCCTATTGCCTTTTGCCCATTGCCTTTTGCCCATTGCCTTTTGCCTTTTGCCCATTGCCTTTTGCCCATTGCCTTTTGCCCATTGCCTTTTGCCTTTTGCCTTTTGCCTTTTGTCTTTTATAAATGAACTGAAAAACAATCCCAAAAATGCCTTAACTTCACTCATTACCCCCGACAGGAACGGCATCCTTTTTGGTTATTAGTTTTTTGATAATTGGGTTTGTTTTTATGATGAATTTCAACTGAAAATCGTAACCAAAAAGATAGAGTGGATGGCGGGAATACGGATAGCAAAAATGCCTACTGATTCGGTTCAAAAAAACAAAAAGAGCATTATTTTGAGAATTTTTTGAAAAATATTTTGTAAAATCAATTATTTTTTGTAAGTTTGTGATTCGTTTTTCTGTTTTTTATGGGTTAATTGCTTTTTTTGAGACGAAATTAGAGCGAAAATAGTAATTACTTTTCTGTTTAATTTCCTGTTTACTTTCTTCTTAGCGTTGATTTTTAGTTGATACTCCGAAAACCGTTTGATTTGATTTTAATTTCTGAAAAAAATACTAAAATATGACAAAACTGAATTTTAATCTGCATAATGCATTTGCGTTTTTTTTTGATGATGTTTTCATAAAGCCTTATTTATATGCCCTTTCCAAAAAGATGTCGGAGGGTCATATTTGTTTGGATTTGGCTAAAATTCCGGAAGATGCTGCTTTTTGGCAGGATTTTGATGGTGAAGTAAATCTATTAAAGGTTACGGATTTATTGAATTCAAAATTGGTTAGCACGGAAGCAATTCCTTCCAAAAAGCCGTTTGTTGTGGCGAATAATCGTTTGTATTTGCAGCGCTATTATGCGTATGAATCGGCAATAATTGCTGACATTAAAGGTTTAATTCAGGTTGATGAGGCACAAAAACAGGCACAAGAGGAATTTTTATTGGAGCATTCTGCGTTGGTTTCGAAATTAGCATTGGATTCCGAAGTAACAAATTATGCCATTGAGGAGCAGCCCGATTGGCAATTAATAGGTGCTTTACAGGCATTTATGCATAATTTTTCGATAATTACTGGCGGTCCCGGAACCGGAAAAACCACAACTGTTGCGAAAATTATTACGTTACTATATCATTATAATCCTGATATTAAAATTGCAATTGCAGCACCAACAGGAAAGGCAGCAGCACGCATGAAGGAATCCTTACAAAGCAATAAAAATGCGGAAGAATGGGGAATTAAACCCTTGATTGACAAGTTGAAACCTGCAACGATTCATCGGCTTTTAGGTGTAATTAAAACGGCCTCAACTTTCAAATCGAATCGAGAAAACCCCTTGGATTTTGATGTCGTCATAATTGACGAAGCTTCAATGATTGGCACTCCCCTATTTTCAAAATTGATAGAAGCGATTGACCCACGCCAAACAAAATTACTACTTTTGGGTGATGCCAATCAGTTGGCCTCTGTTGATGCGGGAAGTTTATTTGGAGATATTTGTTTAACACAGCAAGGAACTTTGAATCATTATACCCCAAAAACAAAGGCATTTTTAAATACCTTTTTAAAACCGCAACATCAAATTCCGGACGCGACCTTTACGCTCACTAAAAAAGATAGCATTTTGAGTCAACACATTGTGGAATTAAAGAAAACATATCGGTATGACACCACTTCCACCATGGGGATTTTCACAAAAGCATTGATTAATGGAGCTGTTGAAACCGTTCAAAACGCTACACAAGTTCCAACCGAATCATTGGTTTTAGACACCGAATACGATAGCTCCATTTTTGAAAGTCTAATTTTAGGATATACCGCTTATATTGAAGAAGAAAACACCTTGAAGGCATTGACTTTATTGAATAACATAAAAGTGATTTGTGCCATAAAAGAGACAGCAGAAGGTGTTTATGCAACCAATACACGTATTGAAAAATTATTAAAAAACCATTATGATTCCGTAAGCAAAAACAACAATACTTATAATACTATTTTCAATCCGAGTAGTGATTATTATCACAATCAACCCATAATTGTGACTCAAAACCAACCTGAATTAGGTTTATACAATGGCGATATTGGAATTATCCGACGGAGTGAAGCTACCCAAATCTTGAAAGCCTATTTTATTGATAATGAGCATTCCGACCAGTTAAAAGCGATTTCGCCTGGATTTATTACTGCTTGTGAAACCGTTTTTGCAATGACCATTCATAAAAGTCAAGGTTCTGAATTTCAGCAAGTTTTGGTGATTTTACCCAAAAATGCCGGCATACAAATTTTGACAAGAGAATTGCTTTATACTGCTGTAACGCGTGCCAAGACAAAAGCAACAATTCAAGGCACAGCAACCGTTTTAGCAGCAGCAACCGATAGAAAAGTGGAACGAGCATCAGGAATTACAGAACGTATTTTAAAAGCAAACTAAACATGGCATTACACCTACATACCGCAGCAACATTAGCCCCACTTGCCACTGCATTTGGAGTTGCTTACCAAGAACATACCTCTATTTTTAAACCCATGAATGTTGTGATAGGAAGCACTACAACCAAAGAATGGTTAAAAGAAACAATAGCCACTGAAAAAGGAATTGTAGCCAATATTGCATTTTTTGACACCACCGAATTCTTAAAAAGGCTTTCAAAAATTCTAGATATACAAGTGCTTATAGAATTGAATTCCGTTCAAACAAATTGGCAGCTATTTGAAGGATTACAAACCGCTGTCTTTAAAGCAAAATTTCCAGACATAGCGGCTTATTATGGTGAGAATGCCTTAAAACGATTTACATTAGCCACCGAAATTACAGTGTTATTTGAAAAATATCGGGATTTAGAGCCGAGTTTGCTTCATAAATGGCGTTCAAGTACCTACGAACCCGAAAATAAAAGCGAAGAATGGCAATGTTATTTATGGCAATACCTAATTCATCTTGAAAATAAAACAGGCGATTTTGGATCAGAATTGCTTAGAGAATGTTTAAAATCAATTGAAAATCAAACCGCTTTAAAAGAAAAATTGCCCTCAATTTCCTTTTTCGGATCCATTGAATATACCAAAGAATTGCTTTCAATATTGGAAATAGTTGCAACCTATATTACCGTTAATATCTATAAAATTGACTATTTCAGAGCAACCGATTTCAACAATACCAATCGTTTGATTCAGAATTTTGGTAATTATGAAAAAACACAATATCAACTTACACAACATTTGGAAACTACCCATTTACAAACTACCGAATTTGAAAATAAGTCTCTTTTAAACGGATTAAAAAATTATATTTTAACCAATAAAGAAGTTCAAAAGTATGCCGTTGACACTTCTATTAAAATTTCAAATTGCTTTTCAATAAACCGAGAAGTGGAAGTTTTATACCAGTATTTGGTACAACAATTTGAAGAAAATCCGAAGTTAAACGCAAGAGATATAGTAGTAATGCTTCCGAATACAAGTGATTATGCACCTGCAATTGCGGCGTTTTTTAAATCCTCTAAATACGAAATTAAATATACCCTTTTTGAAACAAATTTGAATGTTGAAGAATCACCTTTTTCGGCATTATTGGCTTTATTTGAGATTGAACAGGATCATTTCACGGCAGAAGAAGTTTTGAAATTACTAGATTTTACTGCTTTGCGTCAAAAATTTCAATTTAATGAAGCTACTACTATTTTGCGATCAGCTGTTTCCTTGGCAAATATCAAACATGGATTTGACGGTAAAAAAGAAATTGAAACCGATTTAGTTTCGTGGCGATACGGGCTCAAACGACTGGTTTATGGGATATGCATGAAAGACGAAATTTTATATAACGATCAAGAAAATACTGCTTTCTATACCGTACCAAATTTTGAAGGTGCCGACGCAACTGAAATTATTCGCTTGAATTATTTTGTGGAGCAACTAATCGTTTTTCTTGAAGAGCGGGATCAAAGCAAAACTAGTGCGGAATGGATCCATTTTATAATAGGACTTATCGAGAATTTTCTGGACACCACGACTTATGATTTCAGTTATTTCATTTCTAAACTATCGAAAATAAACACAAATAGTGAAGAAAACCATACTGAAATTATTCCCTTTTCAGTGATGCATCATTTTATAAAAGGAATTATTTCAGATTTGCAACCCATTTCAAAAACAGGCTTTTCGGGGGTTCGATTTACAACTTGGCAACATAAAGCGGTTGTTCCTGCTAAAATTATTGCCTTTTTAGGTATGAATGGTTCCTCTTTTCCAAGAAATAGCACACCTCTGAGTTTTGATTTAGCCGCAACAGCACGCACCCAAACCGATTTAGACAAACATTTGTTCTTATCAAGTATATTGGCCGCATCTGATACTATTTATATCAGTTATGTTGGACAAAATATAAATGACAACAGTAGTATTCCACCATCAACAGTGCTGGAAGAGCTATTAGACACATTGAAGCAACTCACAACCAATACTAATTCCATACACACCCTAATTACCAAACATCCGCTTCATGGATTTAGTACTTTATACAATAATGATCCGCAATATGTTAGGTATTTCACAACCGATATTCCGATAGTTATTCAAAAGAAAACAAGTGAAGAAACGTCAATTATAAGTTCCGATATCATTCAAATTGAGGCTATTTATCCGTTTTTTTACGATAGCATAAAATGGTATTACAATAAAATTTTAGGGATTTATTACAATCAAGAAGATTTAAAAGTAGCGGAACGTGAACTTTTTGAATTAGACACACTTCAAAATTGGAATTTGAAAACTAAATTACTTCATTTAAATAACTTAGAAACACAAACTTTGGAGGCGTTCCGAGGAGAATATACCAAAAAAGGACTTTTGCCATTAAGTAATTCCGCTGCAGTTAAAATATCGAATTTAGCAGCTGAAATTGAAGCATTAAAAGCCGAATATATTACATTTACTACAGAAAACGCAAGTGAATTTAAAATTGAAAATTTGCGAATTGGCAAATATACACTCAAAGGTATCATTCCATCAATTTACGGTGAAAATATAGTATTTGCAACTGTTTCCAAAAATAAAGAGAAGTATCAATTCAAAGCTTTTTTATATTATTTAGTACTGATTGCCTCCGGAACTCCAAAAAATTTGATTTATTTGGCAATAGATACTGCAAGTCCTATAAAAATTGCTGCAACGGCATTTACAGAAAAAGAAGCTCAAGCAATTTTAGAAAAATGGCTTTCCTATTTTGAAAGAGGGCAACATAAAATAGTTGCATTTAGTTTAGAATTCGGAACTATAAAAATTGATTTATCTAAGGACGAAGAAGCTATAATAAAATCATTTCGGGCTGCTGTTGGCAAAATAAAATATTTATCAGAATATCAAAATAAAGAAATCGAGAATGGCTTTTTTGAAAATGTTGAAAAATGCAAAGAATATTTAGAAATTTACAAAGAAATCAACGAGCAATTTAGCCCTTATTTTAAGAATTAATACCAAAATTGATATGCAAGAATTTAATAGTGAAGCGATAAAACTAGAAGGAAGTAATTTAATTGAAGCCAGTGCTGGAACGGGAAAAACCTATTCCATTGCGATATTATTGCTTCGTTTGTTATTAGAAAAAAGGATTCTGATCCAGCAAATATTGTTAGTAACCTTTACCAAAGCAGCGGCTGCAGAATTGAAAGAACGGGCTGCATTGTTTATTCGAATTGCTATACAAGAAGCCGATTGCGAGAACGAAAATGAGGCAAGAGACCAAAAAATTTGGCGTATTGTACAGAAAAGCAGTACCGAAAGTAGTACATCATCCGTTAAAGAATGCCTTAATCAAGCCCTATTGGATCTTGATAAAGCTGCGATGCAAACCATTCATAGTTTTTGTCAAGCCATATTGACCGAATATGCCTTTGAAACCAAACAAGCATTTGGCTGTCCATTGCAAAATGAAAATGACGAACTCATTAATCGCTTTATTGATGCGTATTGGCGACAATCAATTGCACCACTAGATGTTGCGGTACACAAAATTTTATATTCAAATTGCAGGGAATTGATTGGAAAAGCTACCCAATGTGTGTTGTCCAATCAAAAATTTCATGGCGAACCCGCAAATTTTGAAGCAATTGAACGTTTGACAGAAATTGAAAATGAAATTTCAAACTATTTTCAAAATAAAAAGGAAACGTATATAATCCGAATTAAAAACACTGTACTGAAGAACTTTGGTGATAGTAACAAAAATAAATTAATAAAACTAATTTCAACTGAAACAAATCTTTTTTTACTTTTCAATAAAGAAACTAAATTTAAAATTACCGAAATTTTTGCCGAAGAAATTGCTAAATGTAAAAATTGGAAACAGGAAATAGAATCGATAAAAAAAGGCATAAATCACAAAATTATTGATGAAGGCTCGCAATTTGTTGCACGAAAAACAAAAGAATATCTGATTGAAAAGAATTTTTTAACTTATGATGCTTTAATAGAAAATTTGCATGCTGTAAAAGACGAATTGCCTTTAAAAAAATTGATGCAAACCAAATATAAAGCCGTATTTATTGACGAATTTCAAGATACAGACAAACTTCAATATGAAATTTTTGAATCCTTTTTTCAGCATTCAGGAGGTTTTTTGTGTTATATTGGTGATCCAAAACAATCCATTTATGCATTTAGAAAAGCCGATTTGAATACCTATTTCAAAGCTAAAAAGCAAGTGGAACATCTTTGGACAATGAATGTAAACTATCGATCAACCGGTCCATATATTGAAGCGATGAATCATTTTTTTAAAGAAGATGCGACGTTAAAAACATTTCATTATGAGCATGATGAAATTCAATATCATGCCGTACAATCATCAGAAAAGAACACCCATTTAAAAGGAATTACCTCAGAAACGCAACCCGTTCAGGCTCCGTTACAAATTATTACAAATAATACACCAAAAGATAAACGGTTAGCAAACGTTTGCAATTTAGTAGTTACTTTACTTTCTGGAGGCTATAAATTGAATAACAAACCAATAATTCCCTCAGATTTTGGAATTTTAGTTAGATCAAATTACGAAGGTAAAGATATTAAAGCACTTCTCGAAAAAAAAGGGATTCCTGCTGTTGTAATTGATGATTCGAGTATATTTTCAAGCAATGAAGCCAAAGATTTGAGTTTTCTATTAAATGCAGTTTTAGTACCAAACAAAAGTAATATCGATACCTTTTTGCTAACCAATTTAGTGGGTTATACGATTGAAACCCTTCCTTTAATTGACCATGACACCGTTTTGAATATTTTCAGAAATTACCTTCGGATCTGGAAAGAAAATGGAATTTATGCCATGCTCCACAAATTTTTAACTGATTTTAGTATTGAAACCAAATGGACTTCCGATGAAAAAATTGGGCATCGGGTGCTTTCCAATACCTATCAAATCATTGAATTGCTTCAAGATGTTAGCACAAAACAAAATTATACACCAACAAAAACCTATGCGTTCTTAATTCGAGCCATTCAAAATTTAGAGAAAAACAAAGATGCCTTTGCAAAACGAATAGAACGTGATGAAGCCGCAGTGAAAATTGCAACAATTCATAAAAGTAAAGGATTGGAATACAACATTGTAGTGCTGCCAAGTCTTGATTTTAATAAGGAAATTAGAGATGGAATTAATAGTTTCAAAATGGAACAAAACGATCGAATTGACTATTTATTTTCCATAAGTCCACTTCCTGAAGCACATAATAATTTGCTTTTGGAACAGAATGAGCAAGAAAACCGTCGTTTGCAATATGTAGCCTTAACAAGAGCAAGATATTCTAGTTTTGTTTTTGTAGATACCGATTCAAAGAATTCAACAATTAAATTATTTATACATAAACTTAACAAACAAATTTCTGATTATGAAGGTTTTATAAAAATAACACCCGTAGAAGAAATGGAACTTCAAGAAATTATTTACACGAATAATTACACAAAGAATACATTGCTTCCCAAAAATTTCCCTTCGAATACACCTTTTGATGCGAATTGGCATAAAATGAGTTATTCGTTTTTAGCAGCTGCACACCGAAGTTTTTTTAAAGAAAGTAGTATGAATTATCCAAATAATTATGACCATTTTATCTTTCATTTGCTAGATAAAGGAATGCATGTTGGAAATATGCTTCATAACCTATTTGAATATCTTGATTTTACTTCCGATAAAGAATGGGAGCAAGTAATCGCAATTTCACTACAAAAATTTACGCCTACGCAAAAAGAAAACTATGCGCCTTGGATGCTTCCTTTTATAAAACAAGTGTTAAATGCAAATATAAATGTTGATAATAGAACTGTTTTTCAATTAAAAGATATTTGTAATGAATTTAAAATCAATGAATTAGAATTCGATTTTAAGTTACCGAATGATTTTAATTCAAAAGCACTTGAAACCTTATTTGGTCCAAATGATATCGAGCAAATTCATACAAATTTTGGCGAAGTAAAAGGAATGATGACGGGACTTGTCGATTTGTTTTTTGAACATAACGGCTGTTTTTATATTCTGGATTGGAAGTCTAATTATCTGGGTGATACCATTGAACAATATGAAGGATCTTTTTTAAATGAAGCGATGAATGAAAGCAATTATCACTTGCAATATTGTATTTATTCAGTAGCCATGAAACGTTTTTTGGAAAGCAAATTAGGCGAAAAATTTCAATATGAACAGCATTTTGGAGGCGTTATCTACTTGTTTTTAAGGGGTTTACGAGAAAATAAAGCTTCGGGAGTTTATACTACAAAACTATCGCTTGAAAAAGTGGAACAATTAGAACAACTATTAAATATTCCTGAAAAATAAATACTAGTCCTTAAAGGAATTGATCTGATTTCATTTAGTAAAATTGGTCTTTTTATAAAAAAATGAAAAATAAATTTGAAAATCTAAATTAAATTTAATAATTTTGAATTAAATAAATAGAATTAAGCATTTATATTA
>Ga0247722_10002187_pt1 | contig 10284 bp, 12 predicted proteins | sample MSEWelMarce3H_FC_FD_189094 | JGI IMG/M metagenome (GOLD analysis project Ga0247722, IMG submission 189094) | Subsurface sediment microbial communities from gas well in West Virginia, United States - MSEEL Well Study Marcellus 3H_FC | ecosystem: Environmental > Terrestrial > Deep subsurface >...
ATACTGAGTTGGTTGCAGGTAATTTAGGCATTGAAAAATTAGAGCGAGTTGATGCTGATTATGTAAAAGAAAATTCAGGTTTTTCAATTGGTGGCGTGAGCCCACTGGGGTGGATTTCAAAGCCAGAAATCATCCTAATTGACGAAGCGCTAAACGATTACGAGGTTGTTTGGGCTGCCGCCGGACACCCATATGCGGTGTATCCAACAACTTATGCCGAATTAATTCAGTGCACTGATGCGAAACCAATGATTGTAGGAGAATAAGTATGAATTCTCTTGGAATGATTGCGATTGTAATTGATGAATATGATCTGGCAATTTCACATTATGTGAATGATTTGGGATTTGAATTGATAGAAGATAACGAAATAACATCAGAGAAAAGATGGGTTGTTGTCTCTCCCGGTAAGGATGGAGCCAGAATACTCTTAGCAAGAGCTGCTAACGACAAACAAAAATCAGCTATCGGAAACTCGACTGGCGGTCGCGTAGGATTTTTCTTGTACACCACAAACTTTTCCGAAACCTTTCGAATTTACACTTCTCGAGGAGTTAAATTTATCGAATCCCCTCGCCAAGAGGCATACGGCCAAGTTGTTGTATTCCAAGACAAGTACGGAAATAAGTGGGATTTAATTGAAAAGAAATAGTATGTGGATTAGTTCATTCTCGTTAGTTTCAGAAACCATAGGTGGCGTAGCACCAATTGGTTGGTTAAATCCAGCAACCATAATTATTGATGAAGCATTAAATGATTATGACGTGGTGTGGGCAGCAGCTGGACACCCACATGCAGTTTTTCCAACAACTTATTCTGAGCTAGCAAGAATTACAAGAGCTCAATCAATGGTCGTTGCAGAATAAGAAGTGATTAAAAGGTTGTAACTGGACAGGTAAGCGTTCTGGTAATTCCAGCGACTGCTTGTACCTTTGCCAACACTGTACGACCTAAATCTTCCATGCTTGGAGCCTCAGCGCGCATGATTACATCATATGGACCAGTAACACCCTCAGCTAAAGTTACGCCAGAGATTGCTGATACTGATTTAGCAACACTTGATGCCTTACCAACCTCAGTTTGAATAAGAATGTATGCCTGTACTGACATTTCTTGCCTTTCCTTAACTTAAATTTCTTGCTAACTAGGTGCATCGATGAACCAGTTACGTAATTAAGGGTAGCCTATAGCGAAGCAATTGGGGAGAGGTAATTTGAGCGCATCAGAGGAGCAGATAATCGAGCAATTGCAGCGATTATTTGCCATCAATTTTCCGGCAGACATCGAGGTAGGTATCGGTGATGATGCTGCCGTCTTACTTGGAATTAAAAACAAGTTAGTGGCAACTACAGATATGGCTGTTGAAGATGTGCACTTTAATCTGAACTGGTCGAGCCCGTTTCAAATCGGCGCCAAACTAACTACGGCAAACCTTGCAGACTTGTTTGCAATGGGCGCTACGCCTAAGTACTTACTTGTAGCAGCAGCCTTACCGAGTGAGATAAGTGAAAATTTTGTATCAGAGCTCGCAAATGGAATTAGGTCTGTAGCTGATCAATTTAATGTGGCGGTTGTAGGTGGTGACTTAAGCAGGTCTGCAAAGGTTGTTTTAACAATTACTGCATTTGCAGATCTAGCAGGTACTGCGATCACTAGGGCAGGTGCAAAGGTTGGGGATCAGATTTATGTAAGTGAGTTACCTGGCTTATCCGCTGCTGGTTATGCGATTCTAAGCCGAGGCTTAGATCGACCTCGCTATGTTGTGCAGGCCCACCTGAATCCAAAGTTAATCCCACCAACTCAATTAATTAAAGTTGCAACTGCGCTATGCGATATTAGCGATGGAATCTCAATTGATGGCTCAAATATTGCAAAAGCATCAAAGGTGAATTTCTCATTAGATAAAGAGTTGATTCGCGCAGCTGATGGATTTAGTGATTTAGCAGAGTTGGCGACTGAGTTAAATGAAGATGTCTTTGATTGGATTTTAAATGGTGGAGAGGATCATTTCTTCTTAGCTGCAGTAAATCCTGAAAACATTTCAGGCCTATCAGCCATCAAGATAGGTGAGGTTATTGCTGGTGATGGAAAGGTTTTACTAGATGGTCAAGAAATTAAAAGAGCGGGATATCAGCACTTCTAGTATTTATTAACGAACCGCTTTGCCAGCCTTTAAGCATGATGCACAAACATTTTGGCGACGTGATTGGCCATTAATAAAGGTACGAATCTTTTGAATGTTTGGATTCCAGCGACGACGTGTTGCGCGCTTTGAGTGGGATACATTGTTTCCAAAGCTTGGGCTCTTGCCACATAGATCGCAGATTGAAGACACTTTTTCTTACTCCCTTAAAATTAAATCTTATTTGAAGGCGAAAGATTACCTTGCAGGCGCATTAATTGGCTAATCGGGTGGGTATTTACGCGAGGATTACCTTGCTTCATTAGATACTTCCTCTATGGCAACCCTAGAAACTCGAATCCTAAATATCCTCGGGGATCGCACGGCTGCAGTTCTAGAAAAATCCTTTGGTATCACCACCGTAAATGAGTTATTACGCCATTACCCACGAAGGTATGAGGTGCGCGGTGAATTAACAGATATCTCAAAATTATTAGCCGATGATGAGGTAACCATCTTGGCGCAAATAGAAAGAGTTAGTTTGCGTAGGGCCAATGGCAAAAATATATTAGAGGTGATTGTTACTGATGGAAGTGCAAATTTATCGCTCACCTTCTTTAATCAGGCTTGGCGTGAGAAGGAGCTAAAGGCCGGTCGAGTGGGATTATTTGCTGGCAAGGTTGGCGTTTTTAAGGGAAAGCGTCAGCTATCACACCCTGATTATCAGATGGTGCCAGATGGTGATGATGTTGATGCGGCGGTGGCAGAGTTTGCTGGAAAGTTTTTACCAGTTTATCCAGCAACGGCAAAGCTACCTTCATGGAAAGTTATGCAATGCATGAAATTAGTTACTGATTCATTAGATGAAATAGCAGATTACTTACCGAATGAATTAATTGCAAAGTATAAGTATCCATCGTTAAAACAAGCATTTATTGATATTCATCAGCCAAAAGAGTTAATCAATGCCGAACAAGCCAGGGCGCGTTTAACCTTTGATGAAGCGCTGCTGCTGCAATTATTACTAGGACAGCGCCGTGCTGAAATTATTAAGATAAGCACAAAGAGTCGAACGCCAAACACACCAGTCTTAGTCAAAGCCTTTGAGGATAAATTACCGTTTAAATATACGCCTGGCCAGGAATTAGTTAATGCTGAGATTGAAAAAGATCTCTCGAATAAATACCCAATGCATCGTTTACTGCAAGGTGAGGTGGGATCAGGAAAGACTGTTGTCGCCTTACGCGCCATGTTATCGGTGGTTGATTCTGGTGGACAGGCCGCGTTGTTGGCGCCAACTGAGGTTTTAGCTCAACAACATTTTAGAACTATTAAGAAATTACTGGGTGAGTTAGCTGATTCTGGAACTTTGCAAGCAGGTGAGATCACAACCTCAGTGGAGTTATTAACTGGATCTATGAGCGCATCCGCAAAACGAGAGGCGCATGCAAAGCTAGCCAATGGCACAACTGGAATTGTGATTGGCACACACGCACTTATTTCTGATGGCGTTGCGTTTTCTGATTTAGGTTTAGTCGTAGTTGATGAACAACATCGATTTGGTGTTGAGCAGCGAGATGCTCTTCGCATGAAGGCAAAGCAGCCACCACATCTTTTAGTAATGACTGCAACACCAATTCCAAGAACTGTGGCAATGACAGTCTTTGGTGATTTAGATATCTCAACTCTGCGAGAGCTCCCTGGTGGGCGAACTCCTATTCAAACTCATTTAATTCCAGTGTTAGAAAAACCTCATTACTTAGAACGGGCTTGGCAGCGAGTTCGCGAGGAGGTAGAAAAAGGACACCAGGTTTATATTGTTGCACCGCGCATTATTAATCCAGATAAGAAGTTGAGTGAGCGTGAAATTCGCGCCGCACAACTCTTAGGAGAAGAGTTTTTAGATAATCAAAATATGAGCGCTGTTGAGGAGTTAGCACCTGAACTGGCTAACGGTGCATTAAAGGGTTTAAAGATTGCGATGTTACATGGGCGGCAAGGTAGTGAAGAGAAGGATCAAACAATGGCAGCATTTTCAAGTGGTGCCATCGATGTCCTAGTTGCAACAACGGTAATTGAAGTTGGCGTTGATGTGCCAAATGCTTCAATGATGGTGATTATGGATGCAGAGCGCTTTGGCGTATCTCAATTACATCAACTACGTGGTCGAGTTGGCCGCGGTAGTGTGCCAGGACTTTGTTTATTAGTTACAGCAGCAGCAGAACAAACACAGAGCATGGAGCGCTTAATTGCAATCTCCCAAACATTAGATGGTTTTGAATTAGCCAGAATTGATTTAGAGCAGCGCAAGGAGGGTGATGTTTTGGGCTCAGCTCAATCAGGTGGAAAATCTCATTTACGATTGCTGCGGGTATTGCGCGATGAGGAATTAATTGAGAAATCTAGAGAGGATGCTTTGGCTTTACTAAAATCAGATCCATCACTTTCAAAGCATCCAGAGTTGTTGGCAGAAGTTGCCAAGTTAAAAGATCAAGAATCATCGGCCTTTATGGATAAATCATGAGTATGCGAATTATCGCCGGCCTTGGAAAAGGGCGAAAACTATTTTCACCACCATCAATTACTCGGCCAACATCTGATCGAGCAAGAGAGGGATTATTCTCATCTTTGATATCAACCTTTGGCACGCTAGATGGCTTGCACTTTTTAGATCTATTTGCTGGATCAGGGGCGGTTGGTGTTGAAGCCTTATCTCGAGGCGCTGGCTTAGTTGAATCTGTTGAGAGCAACTCTGAAAGTGCGCAGGTGTGTGAAAAAAACTTTGCACTCTTATTGAATCAGCCAAATCTAGGAAAGTTTAAGGTTCATGAAACTTCTACTTTTGAATACATCAATCACCTGGCAAATAAGCAGTTTGAAATCATTTTCTTAGACCCACCTTATGATGTTTCTAATACTGAAATTGAAAAAATATTAAAGAAAATACTAAGTAGCAATTTGCTTGGAAAATTTGGCGTAATTGCAATTGAGCGAGATGCCAAAGGCGCTGCGTTCACCTGGCCAGATGGATTGCAAGAGGTGAAGGTGCGTTCATATGGTCAAGGGGCAATTCACTACGGATCGCATAGTCAATAATTTAGAATTACGGGTAAGAATGGCGATCTTGCCAATTACTTGCTAGCGTTTAACTTATGAAACGAGTTGTGTGTCCTGGATCCTTTGATCCAATCACAAATGGGCATCTAGATATTATTGCGCGAGCAAGCTCTTTATTTGATGAGGTTGTAATTGCGGTATTAGTAAATCAAACTAAGAGCTCGTTGTTTACCGTTCCAGAAAGAATTGAAATGATCAAAGAGGTCACCGGCAAGTTTGCAAATGTTTCAGTAGATTCTTGGAGTGGTCTATTAGTTGATTACTGTAAATCTAATCAGATCAACACTATTGTGAAGGGATTACGGGCGGTAAGTGATTTTGATTATGAACTGCAGATGAGCCAAATTAACCTGCAATTACAGGGAGTAGAAACTCTCTTTATGGCCACCGCGCCATCACATTCGTTTTTATCCTCATCCCTCGTAAAGGAGATCGCAAGTAATGGCGGGGATGTTTCAGCATATATACCAGCGGCTATTGTTAGTAAGTTAAAATCTAGAGTTATAAAGAATGCTTAACCGGTTTTGCTACTTTAAAAAGGAGAGATCATGGATGTAATTGAGAATATCGAGGCGGCAATTGCTGCCGTAGAGGAGGCTCGTTCCGTTCCACTTTCTGCTTCTTGTGTGGTTAATCGCGGTGAGATACTGGATTTATTAGAAGGTATCAAGTCCTCTTTTCCTAATGACTTAGCAAAGGCAATTACAATTTTGCGCCATCAATCTGAAATTATTGAAAATGCTAATCAACAAGCTGATTCGATTATTGCCCAGGCTCGCGATGAGGTTTCCAGATTGGTAGAACAAACTGCAATTGTTTCAGCTGCTAAGAAAGAGTCTGTCAAAATCATTGCAGATGCAACTGCTGAAGGCAGGCGAGATAAGGAAGAGATCGAGGCATATATCGATTCTCGATTAGCTAACTTAGAGGTTATCTTGAATAAGACTTTGGATGTCATCAGCCGTGGTCGGGAAAAACTTGCTGGCGCTGACCCAAAGCACGCTTTATCTGATCTTAAAGATAGGTAAGTAAATGGCCAGATCGGTCTTTATCTTTAACACCCATGACTTACCTCATCGCGCAGGTGAGATGCGTGAGTACCAATTATCACTTGTACTTTCTGAACCGTTAGGTGTTGATTTACTCGCAATAAAACCAGATGAGAGCATCGAAGTTGAGCTTCGCATAACCTCAGTTGATGAGGGAGTGCTCGCAACTGGTGAGATTACTGCGGTGGCAACTGGTGAGTGTGGGCGCTGCCTTGATCCAATTACTTGGCCAATTGATGAAGCATTTACCGAACTTTTCTATTATGAAACTGCAGCTAGCAGGGCAGCAGAAAAGGGCAAGAAGGGTGCTAAAACTTTTTCAAAGCGAGATGAGAAAAAAGATATTGATTTAGAGGCGGATGAATTAACTTTTATGATTGGTGATGAGATTGATTTAGAGCTGCCAATTAGAGATGCGGTAATTTTAAATTTACCGGTTAATCCATTGTGCAGTGATGAGTGTCCTGGACTTTGCCAAGGGTGCGGTGAGAAGTGGATTAATTTGCCCGAAGATCACGCCCATAACCCAGAGGATCCAAGATGGGCCGGCCTAAAAGGTTTAAATCTCTAGATTTACGCAGGCGTTAAGGCACGTTTTTACAAGATCGCATTTTTCCTAGATAATTCTCACCTGCTACTGGGAGTTTGAGTAGCTACTAAAATCTTTCTTTAAAGGAGTCCTGATCATGCCAGTACCAAAGCGAAAAATGTCGCGAGCACGCACTCGCTCACGTCGAAGCATGTGGAAGACAACTCCTGCAAATTTAGCAACATGTGAACAGTGTCAATCTCCAAAGTTGCAGCACACTGCGTGCCCAACATGTGGAACTTATAACCGTCGCCAAGTTCTAGAGGTTTAATCTGTACTCTCGCCTGACCGAGCAACTCGGAATTTCGGTTAAGGATGAGTTGCTACAACTTGCATTAACGCACCGCTCATTTTCATATGAAGCAGGTGGTCTACCGACCAATGAGCGCATGGAGTTTCTTGGGGACGCCGTTCTTGGCTTAGTGGTTACCGATGAACTTTACGAAAAATTCCCAGAGTTAGATGAAAGTCGATTAAGCCCACTTCGTTCCGGTGTTGTGAATATGCGCGCTCTTGCGCAAGTAGCACGCGATATTAATCTAGGTGAGTATTTAAGAATTGGTAAAGGCGAGGAATCTACAAATGGCCGAGATAAAAACTCGATACTAGCTGACTCACTTGAAGCATTAGTTGGCGCAATTTACCTAGAGCATGGATATTTAAAGAGTGCTGAAATAATTTTAAATCTACTTCGCCCGTTAATTGATGCAGCTCAAAGTTCTGGTTCAGCACTTGATGGCAAGACTGCGCTACAAGAGTTAGCCGCATCAATTGGTCTATCTGCGCCAGAGTATGAAATCGGTGAGTCAGGACCAGATCACGATAAGAGTTTTACCGCAATTGCAATTTTAAGCGGTGAACGGTTTCCACAAGGAGTAGGTAAGAGCAAGCGAGAAGCGGAGCAGGCGGCCGCAAAGTTAGCTCATGATTTGTTAGCAAGCCGCAGCAAGTAAAGATTTTAAATGCCTGAATTACCAGAGGTTGAAACGGTAAGAGCAGGACTTGCCAAGTATGTAATTGGTGAAAAGATTTTAAGTGCAGCCACCTTTCATCCCAGAGCGCTTAAGCCAGCATCAATCGCGCCAGTTTCAGCCTTAATTGGCAGCAAAATTCTTGATGTTAATCGGCGCGGTAAATTTCTCTGGCTTGAATTAGATCGACCTATCTGCTTAGTTGTCCATCTTGGAATGAGCGGGCAATTATTGGTGCAGCCAGCAGAAAGCAGAGCACATAAGCATTTGCGAGCAGAGTTTGCTTTATCAGCGAGCAGATTTGCTAAGCCCGGTAATCAAATTAGATTTGTCGATCAACGCACCTTTGGTTGGGTTAGTATTGAAGAGTATGTAGGTGAAGTGCCAAGCTCGGTATCGCACATTGCATTAGATCCCTTTGAGTCTGGCTTTGATATTAAAGCGGTGGTTACAAAGATTAAAGGGCGAAGAACTGCAATTAAACCGACATTATTAAATCAGGAGATTATTAGCGGGATCGGAAATATTTATGCCGATGAGGCGCTTTGGCGCAGCAAGATTCATCCAGAGATAATTTGTGAGGATTTAAGTAAGGGTGAGATAAAGCGAGTGATTAATTGCGCAGCGCAGGTAATGCAGGAGGCAATTAGCGCCGGTGGTACCTCATTTGATGAGCAGTATAAAAATGTCAATGGCGAGAGTGGATACTTTGAGAGATCACTAGCTGTGTATGGCCAGCAGGGTGAGCCATGCCCTAGATGTGGCAGTGCCATCGCCAGAATTGCCTTTGCTAATCGTTCTTCACATCTTTGTCAGCGTTGCCAGCGGTAAGAAGCGGTAATTTCGAGCAGTTTTTGGATAGGTTGCGCCTATGTATTTGAAGAGTATGAACCTAAAGGGATTCAAATCCTTTGCCTCTTCAACCACCTTAAATTTTGAACCTGGCATCACTTGCGTGGTTGGCCCAAATGGCTCCGGCAAATCAAATGTCGTTGATGCCCTTTCGTGGGTTATGGGAGAGCAAGGCGCTAAATCATTACGTGGTGGAAAGATGGAGGATGTAATTTTCGCCGGTACTAGCGGGCGAGCACCGCTTGGTCGCGCTGAGGTTTCAGTAACCATTGATAATGCCGATGGTGTTCTACCAATTGATTTTGCCGAAGTAACAATTACTCGTGTGCTATTTCGCAATGGCTCATCGGAGTATCTATTAAATGGTGAAACAACAAGATTACTTGATATACAAGAGTTACTAAGTGATAGTGGTATTGGTCGAGAAATGCATGTGATTGTGGGTCAAGGCCAGCTAGATGCAATCTTGCTTGCAAACCCAGAGGAGCGCCGGGCCTTTATTGAAGAAGCAGCCGGTGTGCTTAAGCACCGAAAGCGCAAAGAGAAGGCGATTCGAAAATTAGATTCGATGCAAACCAATCTGGCGCGTATTCAAGATCTAACTGTTGAATTACGCAGACAATTAAAACCACTTGGTAAACAAGCAGAGGTTGCACGCAAAGCATCAGTGATTCAATCTGATGTGCGTGATGCAAAGCTGCGGCTATTAGCCGATGACTTAATAACTCTGCGCAACTCCTTTAGCGTGGAGGAGGCGGATGAGAACTCATTGCGCGCTCGCAAAGAGATTGTCGAAGCTGAGTTAGAGGGCATCAGGTTGCGCGAGGAACAGTTAGATCTTAATTCAGCAACTGAGAATCCACTTCTAGTAAAAGCACAAGAGAATTTTTATAGATTAACCGCCCAACGTGAGAAGTTTCGTGGCGTACAAAATTTATCTTCAGAGCGTGCACGATTTTTATCAGAGGAGGCGGAGGAGGCTAGATCTGCGGGACGCGATCCAGATGCACTAGATGCCGAAGCACAAATTCTGCGCGAGCAACAACAGGGATTTGAACGTGAATTAAATGCAGCAAAATCACAATTATCACTTGATACAACAGCATTAAAAGAGATTGAAGACAAACTCTCATTGGAAGAGAGTTCGGTATCAGCATCACTTCGAGCTATTGCAGATCAACGCGAAGGAACAGCAAGACAAGAAGGACATATAAATGGTTTGAAGTCGAGAATTGATGCTACCAATGCTGAAGTAACTCGATTAACTACGGCGCTAAATGAAGCCAACTCCAGATTAAAAGGTTTTCAAGAAGATTTTGCAATACTTGAAACCCAGATTGCAAGCGTTGGTGCATCAGAGCCTGGCCTTGACTCTCAATTTGAAAATGCTAAAAATGAATTAGCAAGTGCGCAAAAGTTTTTTGACCAGGTTAAAGAGCGAGGAGATGCTGCCGAAAAATTACGCGCCGGATCCCTTGGCCGCCTCTCAGCCTTTAAAGAGATTATTGAACTAGTTCGTGGTTCAGCAAATGCTGAGTTAATAGCAAAGATCGAATCACTAACTACAGATTCTGAAAGTGAAGC
>Ga0247722_10002188_pt1 | contig 10283 bp, 9 predicted proteins | sample MSEWelMarce3H_FC_FD_189094 | JGI IMG/M metagenome (GOLD analysis project Ga0247722, IMG submission 189094) | Subsurface sediment microbial communities from gas well in West Virginia, United States - MSEEL Well Study Marcellus 3H_FC | ecosystem: Environmental > Terrestrial > Deep subsurface >...
TTTAATATTGAAAAATGTTAATGTCTAAAATAAACTCGGGAAAAATTAAACATTCAATACCATTGAAAATACCAAAATACCAACATTTAAAAAAACAAGAAGTTATTAATAGAAATAATTTTGTAGCACCTACAGATATTATACAAAATCTACCTATAGCGGCTACTATAAACCACGATATTTTATGGAAACCCACACATGATCTAGTTTTAAAAAATATAAACACTGACAATGAAACAACCGCCAATAAGGAAACAACCGCTGATAATGAAACAACTACTACTGTAGAAGAAGATGAAAACGTTAAAAATACAAATAAATTAGGATTTATTATTTTGAGAAATGTTAATAATACTATTACAAATGAATATTGGAAAGAGTGTTTTAGATGTATAAGAAGGTTTTATCCGAATAATAGAATTCTTATTATAGATGATAATAGTAACAAACAATTTGTAACAAATGAAGTATTAAATAATACTATGATTATTGAAAGTGAGTTCCCTAAAAGAGGCGAATTTTTACCATACTATTATTACCTAAGGACAAAATTTTGCGAAAAAGTTGTTATTCTCCACGATTCAATGTATATTAAAAGGTATATAAACTTTGATGGTTTTGTAAATGACTATAGTTTTTTAATACATTTTGGTGTTATTCATATAAATGACCGTGAGTGTTACCCAAGTCAATTAAAACTTTTAAGAGCATTAAACAATCAGAAATTAAATATTTTTTACAATAAAAAGGAAGAAGGTTTATGGAATGGATGCTTTGGTTCTACGTCGGTTATAACATATCATTTTTTGAAACAGGTAGATGATGAGTTTCACTTGAAGCAATTGATACCAGTTATTACAAAAAGAGTTGATAGATGTGCCTTTGAAAGAATTATTGGCTGTATGCTACAATTTAAATGTAAAAGACCTTCACTGCTTGGACATATAATTACAAATTGTCAGTGGGGTTTAAATTTTAATAACTATAAAAAAAACATGTATGATCCAAAAAGGCCGATTGTAAAAGTATTTTCAGGAAGATAGAATATTTGTTATTATCATTTATTAATGATTATTAATATACAATTTCCGTTTTTTTTTTAAAATATTATCTCATTTTTTTATAGGAATGACTCTACCTTTAGCACTATTTGCTTCATCATATAATGACGGTGATGTTAGCGGATCTATGATTCAAAATACGAAATCCTCCTATATAGATGGTGGTAAAAATATGTATAGTTTAGGGAATACTAGTAGCGGTAACGCAAAACAGAAGAACAATAATCTTAGAAAAACAATAAAGCAAAAGCCAACAATTCCTAATGAATCTAAATTATCCGCATTATTAAAGTCTATGGACGAATCTAGCGATACTGAAAACGAAGATAATGGTAATGACTCCACTGGTAGATTATCCAACTTTGTCGGATTTGGTGAAAATGTAGGCCCAGGTATTGACTCTAAAAATGGTTACCCACCTTTACCACAGCTTAACTATAAAGGCACAAGTGCTGCTACTAGCTCAGGAACCGGGAATTCAATCAAGTATCCAGCATATGATCCATCCAGCAACAATACTGTAGATACTCCAGTATCATCGGGTTACCCGGTTTCGTCAACATCGTATGACGATGCGCCTAGCAACTATGCTAACCAATATTACAAACAATTTGTTCCTTATTTAAATCAAGGCATGAATACTATGCCAGAAGATTCAAAGAGCGCTTTGATTGAGAAGCTCAACTATATTATAGATATGTTAGAGGAACAGCAGGACTATAAAACAAATTCTATATTAGAGGATTTAATTTTATACACATTTTTAGGAATATTCGTCATTTTTATCGTAGATTCATTTGCTCGTTCAGGAAAGTATGTTCGATAAGTATTTCACCCCACAGCAACCCATCGCAACCCGCCCACTCTTCACTTGTATATGATATTTAGAAGATTAGAAAACACGATGAATGGCAAGCGCGGGAGATTATGCGAAATTCAAAGTAAAAATAATAAATCAAAAACATAAATCTTATCAATTCATTATCATCACATTTTCAGGTGGTAATGTATTACAAATATAATTATAAAAGATAAGTCCATTCTTCTCCACCACTAACGGTTTCGTATTTATCATAAGAAAATCTATCAACGGTTTATTGTGCGAAAGTGTATCGATTCCGACACACCCTATTTCCTTTTTTTTCATTTCAAGTTTTAAAGCATTTATAAAACCATAGATGAAAGAAGATACACCTAAGTTTTGACCACCACCATCTATACCGCTACTATACATTACCGATGTTGTCAAGTATGTTGTGCGTCTTTTTTCGATCATTAATTCATGTGATATCGTATCATCTGAATTAGAGAACACATACATTGAAAGAATATTTGTAGTTTCCTCCCCTCCCACTCTTGTATTATTTTTTTGTAACAATATGTAAATTGAACACAAATCTTGTTTAATCATATGAAATATATGACGCAACGATGGCACTATTGCGCACTTAAAGGGTAGTTTATATTTATACGATTTCCGCGATTGTATAAATGTATCCATCTTTAATCCTCCATAACATGACTCTAAAAATTCGTATAATAATGTAATATTTTCTGTTCCAATTTTTATTAATTGGATACTAGGATGAAACCTATATTCAATCCTCTGCCAGTCTTGGGAGGGCTGGGATGATACTGGTATGTAAAATCTATGATAAACTACAAAAGGAACAATCATTTTTGGAATAGATGATCCTGTATATTTATAAATCGAAGCATGTATTTTTTCTTTATCTTTTGTTATATTTATACCATTGTCTTCATACGGGTTCATATTTATGATCTTATTTTTTATTTTTGATTTATCCGAATTTATCATATTCTCCCGCGCTTGCCGTTTCACGCCTTTTTTTATTCCTTCGTTAGCCGCGCCCGATGACGCAGACATCTCTATCTCATCACCACCGTCACCATTCTTATAATCTATCTGCCGTATTAATGCTCTATCCCAATCATCATATATTTTATAATTATGCGTCTGTAGCATTTCCATAATCTGTCTATCTTTTATCTCGCGTGGATCATAGTATATCGCTGAATAATATATTGGTATTGTATTCATATTTTCTTTATTTTCAAACCTACAATAAAAAGGGATCGAAATAACTACACCCATTACAGTATCTATTGATAAAATATTAGATGTTGATATATCTGTCTTATATAATGATCTTTTGTTCATAGTTACAATACTAGTATAGTCATGATTCATTAAACTATATTTTAATTTGTCTTTACTCATTTTTCTTTCAATAATAATAGACTTTTTATTACCATTATCCAGTTCTTTATTGAAATATGGATACTTATTTATTAATTTAACTATATCTTCATAATAATTGGTAGCCCTTTCGGTTTCATTTACATAAATATTATCAATCATAATAGGGATGCTTGTGTCTGTTATATGCGTTACTATGTTGTTTATGAAGTTTAAATATAATGTATCATTTGGGCGATCTGTGCTACATATTCGGTTTGTTCGGAACCAATTTAGCAGATTATAACGATAAAATATAGGCTGTGTCATCCAAAATTTATGCTGTATTTTATTATATCCATGAAAAACTAATATACATAAAATAATTGCTATTATGATATAATACAAAAACATATCATAATAATAATAAACAAATAATTTAATGGGACATTCGTCATAGATAGACATTTATACCTTATATTCGAATTTTTTTACTGTGGTCAAATTTATATTTTTTAATTCTTTTTCTAAAATTCCTATTTTTTCCGTTACATCTTTTGAAACAGTTATTTCCGTTTGTTTTTCATCTACTCTTTCCCATACACATACAAAATCTGTCCAAATATCATTTTTAGGTAATATATGGAATGTTTCGACGACTTTTACAGGAAAAACAGCTTCATTAGATTGTTGAAAACTACTCCAATAAGCTAACGCCTGTCCTGCGTCTGAATAAAAGCGCCAATTATCTCCAGGATAACAATGATAAACGCCGTTGGAAGGAGCATTAACATAAATAAATCCCCCTTTTTTTGTAATTCTTGTCATTTCTTTAAATGTTATCCAAAAACAAGGATCGTGTTCAAAACAAGATGTTGATATTATTAAATCAACAGATCCATCCTCAAATGGATACTTATCTCCAGGGTTAATTACTATGTCTACAGAACTGTCTTCTTCTATATCAACGCATATATATTTCATACCTAATTCCTCAATAAAACTTCGCAATGATCCATTTACACTTTTTCCTCCTATATCAAGAACCATTTTATCTTTCCCACCATAATAATGAGCAACCATTTTTCCACATACATAAGCTGTATCGTGCATTTATATATATATATATATATATACATATAATTGTAAGTATATGTTTAAACTATAATTTATATTCATATAAATACATATAATTTTATAAATATAATTTTATAAATATAATTTTATAATATACTTCATTCCAATTTCGCATATTCTCCCGCGCTTGCCGTTCATCGTGTTTTGTAAATCTATATAAGTATCACTTCCCAAATGTGGGACGGCAGCTCTCGACGCGGTTAATTTGCCGGTTTATACAAAAGGTATATATATTGGAATGGACGATTATACGGCAGTAGATCATATTGTGCCAACATATTAAACCCACAATCCTTTGCCTCACTTAAAATAATACTTTGATCGGGTGTATAAAAACTCTGTAAATTTTGACGCCGCTTTCCATTTTTTCTATTTTTAAATGTTTCCTTCAACTCTATTACATTTGGATCATTCATCGTCATATCAGACTTATAAATAATATCTCCTACGACAGCGTCGTTATTCCCTAAAGGATTTAATAATGGCTTCTTATCAAATAATCGTGATACAGTTGGTGAGAATCTTCGCTCTCTTGCTCCATAAACCTGCGAATCATAAAACCCACCAATATTTATTAAATGAATTGCGATATATCCACCCGGAACAAGCCATTTATAACAATTTTCAAATAATATACGGCGATCTGGTATAGTATATATAACAAAGTCGAGCATTGTTATGATGGTAAATTTTTCAGGCTGAAACACAAGCGCATTCATCCCTGTTCCAAGAACATAATTATTTCCAGGATACTTACTCATAGCATATAAAATCATGTCTTTTGAGGATTCTAAACCATGCGCATTATAACCCTTTTTCGCAAGTTTATCTACACGTGTCCCTGTTTTTGAACCAATTACTAATACATCGCTTTCTCTTACAGGGGATGTCTTGTTTAAAATAATACCAACCTCATAATCATCTACTAAATTACTGTAAAATAAATTTTCATATATATTAGCGTAAAATTTGTCAAATGTTTCTTCGCCAGTCTTAAGAGTGAACTCCTTATTTACTGTAAAACCTTCCTGATTGTTATCACTGACATTATCTGAAGTGCTAGATGAATTAATATTTACAAAAAATAGACGATATAGATATACTAGTGATGTGAGAATAATCATAAATAAAAGAATAGCTACCCAACATGAGGAACCTTGTATTTTATAAATTACCGAATCAATCGCTGTCATTTATATTAGTATATAATTTTATGTATTATTATATGTATTATTATTATATTTTTTTATAGAAAAAATAGTATATGGACGCTGAATTTCAAATTAACGATATAAGAACAATTGGAGAATTCAAAGGAGAATCCTTTTCAAAATATAAAAAAACGGATGTTCGCAAAGAACTACTAAATTGTCTATTAAGTAGTAAAATTGAACATGCTTGTAATTGGGCGGCTGAACTTATTTGTGCTGGACAATTTCTAGACTTATGGGATATTATTCTCACATTTTTAGGAAAACATATACATTTAGCAAATCCCAAATTAGCAGTGTATTTAGAAATGCGATATGATGCTTTTAAAAATATTATTTCATCCGGATATACAGACGACATTATTCGTCTACGAAATAACCCCAAAATAAGAACACTATTTGCCGAAATTATATGTATATTATGCTCTAGTAATAAAAAACATAGCTTTCAAGGAATCAAAATAAAAAAAGAAGAAGAGTATGATATGACGTATATGACAAACAAATTGAAAGCTCCTTCAGTTCTTTATGCTCAACGTGTGTATCGCAAAGATGATCCAAAAGAATTATTTATTTCAATAAATGAATTTGCCTATCATGTATCAGGAGACTCGAAAAACGCGTTACAGGCATGTTACTGGCTAGAATGGATTATGGAATTTCAAAAAATATGCGCAAATAAAAAGGAAAAATGTTTATGTGAACGCAGAAGCAATATGCCAGTAGAGGACAAATTTCAAATGGATCCTATATGGATTATATGGGAGATATTATTAAATAATTCCGGAAACTCAGTAAGCGCAGATGATAAAATAAAGACAAAAATACTCAATAGTATATTAAAATTATACTGTCTTAAATATACACCAGGGGTAAAAAAAAGAAGAAGATACCTGATTTATTATGCGATATCAATCCTTACTGAAAAATACGACACCAAAGTAGAAATAATCAAAGATAAAGACTTGGTAGAAACTGTAGTAAAAAAGATAAACGCAATATATAAACAAATCAAAAAGAATGAAATAGGCCCCAAGGTGGATTATTTAATGTGCGACATTAAAAAAACAAATACGGAAAAATCATTAGATAAACTTCAATTACTTAATAAGTATGATTTTGGAATGAGGGATACTTGATAGGATCATAAAATAAAAAGTCTTGCTTATTATATATCGGCAAATATTTATAGTTAAATGAAAGTAAAAGTAAATGATATTTTATTACGAGAAAATAAAATATATACAACACGACAAATAAATAGAAAACCTAAAATTTATATTTCAGAAAAGGAAAACAATAATTTACTAACATTAATAGTTGTTGATCCCGATGCCCACTATCCCGACAATCCAACTGAAAAATATATGCTACATAATTTAGTAATCAATACGAATGAAACGATTTGGAAATATAAATCACCAAATCCTCCATTAGATTCACCACCACATAGATATATGATATTATTATATAGACAATCGAATATTATTAATTTGGATGAAACCGTCAACCAAAGAAATAAATTTAATTTAAACACATTCGTAAAAAAATACAATTTAAAAAAAATAGATGAATTTGTATTTATGTGTAAAAAAGTAAAATAACATCATAGATTATTTATGTTTATTACCTATGTATTTATGTGAACATATTCTTAGTTTATTATTTGCCCCCACTATCTTTTTTAGTGTAACTTTATTCTTACCTATAATGTCTATTTTAATTTTAGATTTGGTTATATGCGGTTTAACTGTCTTTGGTTCAACTACCTTTGGTTCAACTACCTTTGGTTCAACTAATAAAGGCTCATTTATTTTTTGCGGAATCTCTTGTATTAATTCTTTATCTACGACAGTGTTAGCATTAGTAGTATTGGTAGTATTTTGTAACGCTACATTTACTACAGGATAACGTTGATCATTAGAAGAACGCTTTCTTGTAAAAAATGATGTATAATCAATTAATGGATTATATCTATGTATTCTGTATCTCTGATTTTTACTTCGAGTATAATTTAACATCATATTTTTATATACATTTTCTTTAAATTCACTTTGGCGTGCCTTATGTAAATAATGTTTATTTATTCTATTAATCAGTTCTATTTTATAATCAACATTATAGTCATTAGTATATAACTTGGCAATAATATTTTTAGGGTTAAGTGTTTCTACTTTTATATTATTCACCGTCATACAATAGTGTCTATTCATCAAAATATTATACAAATATTTACCATTATATTTAATGTAATATATTCTACGTTTTCTGTTCACAAATTTGTGAGCTTCTATTAATTTATTCCTATAAAGAATACAGTGATCGGTGCTTATACATGTTGTTCTATTCGGAATATTATAACCAAGCGACCCCCTCTCGAAACAAACTAGTTTATCATAAGGTGTTATAGTTTTTGTAACGGCAATAATTGGTCGGCCATTTATCGTGTTATTGCTAGGTTCTATTTTATCTATTTCAATGTATCCTTGATCTGTTAAAACAGGCGTTCCAGCAGGAAAACAAATAGGGGCAATAGGGGTAGGTATAGGGGTATAGAAATATCTCGCTAAAATAAAATAAGTATTCGAACCTGTATCTCCGCTACTAATAGCGGTTCCTCCTACAAGAACTTTACCATCAGTCTGTATAGCAACAGAGTATCCAACTTCAGTATTTGGCGAAACCAGGTCCGAAAGTATATATCCTAATCCCGCAACCCCAAATGTCAAATCTAATGCGCCATTCGTATCAAAACGTGCCAATGAAAATCCTTCGGCGCCTGTTATTATATTTAAAAATCCACCTGTAATTACTATTTTATTATCCGTTTGTAATGCTAAACTATTACCACCACTAGTAAAAGATGGACCTATAAGATTACATGTTGGTGATAAATCAAGAACAGTCTGACCACTAATCCCGAATGATAAATCTAATGAACCACTACTCGTAACAGAAGCAATGGCATAACAACTTTCACCTGATGTTTTTAGTGTAAAACCACCAATAATAATATCTCCATTATTATTTATTCCAAGTCCACTAGAATAATCTGTAGAATTTGTAAAAAAATGTGGAATAATTATACACCCGGGGTTTATACTTGATGAATTAAATGTAGTCGTATCAACACTCCCGTTAGTATTAAAACGCGAGACAGCAAATTTTATATCTGTAGGGGTTGATAATGGAATAGTTACGCCTCCTGATACTATTTTACCGTCGGGTTGTATTGATAAACAACTACAAATATCATTATTTAATGAAGTAAAATTAGCAAAAACTACTCCTGTTCCTATTGTTCCAAAAGAAGCGTCGGGCAAACCATTTGGTTGTAAGCGAACTAAAGCTATAAAATTCTGAGTAGGTCCGGGATTAATTTTACGAACATAACCACCTAAAACAATATAGCCGTCCGATGGCTGAATGATAACAGAATTAGAATAACAATTATCAAATACTAACGGAACTGAATTAAAAACGACGGGATTAATTAAAACCGAACCTGTCCCGCTTCCAAATGTAAGGTCGAGGTTACCATTTGAATCAAATCTTGTAACAAATATAGAATTAAAGGATGAAGAGTTCTGCAAGTAACCTGTAACTACTATAAAATCATTTGACTGTAATACAACATCGTTTACAATACAAGGATTAGGCGTTAATGGAGTTGGTTCTAATACTTTTCCGGTTCCGGAACCAAAACCTGTATAAAGAGAGCCATCGGTATTATAACACGATAGAGTGATATATGATCCTGTTGAATATGTCGAATAACCACCCATTACTATTCTATTATCTGACCGGATAACAACGGAAACAGCAATGTCTTGCGGTAGGGGTTCACTAACTAGTGTATTAAAAGTTGTTGTTAAGAAGCCATTAGAGGGGTTAAATGTGGTAGTATCTAAATCAGTCATATATTAATATATATTAGAGCTATATTAATATATATGACATAAAAATCACAAATATCGCAATAAATTTTAAAACATTTTTTTAATTTTATAAGTGATTAGTGTAGTAACATAGAAAAGGATGGCACCCCAAAGGGTATCCATAATTGCCGTCTTTAGTGTATAATTTTTGAAAATAGCTAAATTTGTGAAATCAAAAATACCGTATACGCAAAATCCAAGTATAAAAGCGTCGAATGCTGGTTTATTTGTCGATATTATAAAATAATTAAGAACGATTACCATAAGAATATATGTAAAAATTGCTGGCGGGACATTTACAACAAGCTTTGATCCTTGAATTGCTGATACTGTTTTTTCAAATGAAGATTTTCCTATCATAGACAAGTAGACCAAGTCTATGAAAACCATCAATATAGAAGATATAATGAGCAAATATGTCATACTATACTATAATATACTATAATATACTATAATATAGCAAAATTAAATAATATATTATAATGCGAAATATTTTATAGGCATATTTTAATATGAGTAAAAAAGGTTCAAAAAAAAATAACAGTAATCGGCGCCATTCTAAATCCAAATCATTATTAAAAACGCTCTTGGGCGGTGATGATGGGGATAATGTCAATGTTGGCAATGTTGGTGAAAGCGAAAAACCTGCTGAAAAAAAATCGGCTTTTGATTTTTTTGACAAATTTTCACCCCCTAAAGACTATAAATCTGAAAATGGGTCAGATGAAGATACTAG
>Ga0247722_10002189_pt1 | contig 10276 bp, 21 predicted proteins | sample MSEWelMarce3H_FC_FD_189094 | JGI IMG/M metagenome (GOLD analysis project Ga0247722, IMG submission 189094) | Subsurface sediment microbial communities from gas well in West Virginia, United States - MSEEL Well Study Marcellus 3H_FC | ecosystem: Environmental > Terrestrial > Deep subsurface >...
TTAATTAGTTTGTGTGTCATATGGTTTGAGGTTTTACTAGTTCTATAAGTTTCTTGAGACAAGCAAGTTCTGCTTCTTCGTAGGTGCATTCTTGTAAAAAATCATCAACCCTATTGTGTGTTGTTATTTCTACCACATAATATTCTGTATCTTCTTCCCAAACTTCTTCTATGGTATATAGTAAATTATGCTTCTCCCTAAACCATCTAAACGCTTGTTGGTAGAGTGGTGCAGGTATTCTCTCAAAAGGATAATTAATTTGTCTTTCTTCATCAGGAAATCTTACAAGCGAAACACCACCGTCAGTAGTTTTGTAATAAGCATCTAACGATAACTCATCAAAACCTAATTCTTTAAGTTCTAATGCTTGTTCGTATGGGATAAATTCTTGTTGTGCCATAGTTTATAGTTTTTCTATTTCTTCTTGTACTTCCATCCACCATTCCATTGTTGATGCAACATCGGTATTTAGTGGATTACTGTGTGGGTTAGAGCATATAATTTCTTGAACTGCTACCAACGCACATTCAATTGCCACTCTCTTACTAACTACCTTTGACATGTACCTAACTACTAAATAGGCTGCTTTTTCTTTTGTTGTCATAATATTTGGTTTACATTGTTTACAATATTGTGGAGGCATGTCAACCTTTCCTTTAATAGCGCTTATCTCTTCATCATTGAACATACTGCCTGTCTTCATGATTACTCTACAGTTTGAGCATAGCAGTGCTCCAAGTCCTCCGTTGTATTTGAATATAGCTCTCTCCATTATCAAAACTTGTAATTTTTGCAACTTTTGATGATTAGTCAATTGTAATTATGTTCCCGTAAGATGTCAATCCAAGGTCAAACCTGCCATCTGTAACGCATGACGCATTAGAGAATTTGGTAGGGCTCTTGCTATACTTTGACAGCCCTTGGTTATTGATTCCCTTCATATCATGTATATGCCCAAACAGATGAGCCTTTGGCTTGTAGAGGAATATCCACTTCATTAAGGCGCTGTCTCCGCATTGCTTTAACTCTCCATTAAACTCTTCTGACAGGTCTCTTACGCCTTTAGGTGGCCCGTGCGTGACAAGAACATCTATATCCGTTGGTAATGTCATCCACATCCTATTGATTGTCTCCCTGGACTTCATGAACGACCATTCTCCAAACGTAGGCGTATATGGGGAGCCAAAGATTTTAACACCATCAATAATCACACTATCGTGTTCTAAGTACACAATACCCCTGTCTTCAAAGTTGTCCTGCTTGAACATCCTTCTCTCTATTGAGGTGTCATGATTACCTGCTACATATATCTTATGCTTCACTGGTACAGTCATATACCATTCAGCAAAGTCATAGACCTCATTTAGGTTGCGTGCAGCATCCCTCCAATTAGAACAGTCTCCCGAATGTATGACAACATCTATGTTTTCAAATACTCTGTCGGGTAAGTCTTTGTGGAATCCATGCGTGTCGGATAGGTGCAAAATTTTCATTTGATGAGAGTTTTTACCATTTCGGTGACGCTAACGAAAAGGTCATCAAGCGTACCGTTGTTGTGTATTACGTAGTCAAAGTTCCAATTGTCAAGCTCTACCTCGGATACATGATTGTTTACGGGCTCTAATCCATCGGTGTGCACCCTTATTACTAATCCATCATAATCCTTAATAGCCTTAGCTTCATTGACAAACCTTGTGTCAGTAATAATCCAATTGGAATGTGGTATATCCCTACGTGTATCTCCAACATATCCTGAGAATGCTGTCTTTCTATATTCAGCCATAAGGGCATTAACCCATACGTCTTTGTGTAGGTTATCCCTTAATGCGTCAGTACCCAGCTTCTGAAGGAACTGTCTAACAGTTATGAGCTGATTAAACTGTACATCGGCAAATGGCGTGATGGCGTTTAGTGGATTCGCACCAACAGTTCCCCACTCATCTCCTAATAACGCATCCTTGAACTCTCTATCTTCAAACATCTTCTCGCTAATGCCAGTGAGTACACTAGCTACAGCCTTCAGCTTACCTGCCCACTTCTTAACCTCCCATCCCGACATATCCTCTAGCATCCACCTATAGCTGTTATGGTGTTTTAATATCTCATGGATAGTCTTGCTGTCGATACCCGACATTGCATACTGCATCATAGTAGCTACGGTATCTTTACCAGAATTAGCGTAGCCAGAAAGTCCTATAATCATAATTGTAGTTTTTATTCGTAAACGATTTTAATGTTACCTTCCTTGATTAGATTGTGTTTCTTAGCGCATTCAATGATTCCATTATACACTTCAGGGTATGCTTTAGCCCAACCTTTACAGGTATGAATACTATGCAATAGTGTACTGTGTTGTGCCAGGTTAAGCATCTTGTATATCTTGTGCATGGTCATTGCCTCTTCTTCAATAAGCATATACCTAAACCATATCTTTTCATATGAGTTATTCTTTCTACCCTTAGAGAATAGTACAGACTTATCTACATTGAAGTATTCGGCTATAGCAATTGCCCACTTATCTACCCTAGGATCATCATCAGTTACTTCTTGAGTTGTATTCCTCTTCTCCTGTATAGTAAGCTCCTTACCATACTTATCATATATATACTTCTTGAAATCCGTCACATCATTGCTGAACGCCATCTTTTATTTTTTGATAATTGTTTAATATGTTCAATGCCTCTACATCTAAGTCATCGTTGAGCCATCCCTTACTATTGATAAGCATTTGGATTATCATGTCACTCATGATTTTATTCATCCTTGCATTGGCATTCCTTGATGCATTAACTTTCCTAAAGGAGTCCATGACTTTAGACAGCTTGTCTTCACACTCACTCATAGTATTTGGAATTTACCATACGGGTACACATCGACAACCCTTGTGCTACCTACTAGGTATTCGGTTATCCTTGTGTCACCAAGTATGAATGACTTAATCTCTTTGCTAGCTTCAGGCATATCCTGCCAGTTAAGTACAGCTATGCAAGTAACATCAGAGTATTCATCATGCCTCATTAGGGCCTCACAGGCGTTCCGTATTGTAATCAGGGAGTAGTTCATCTGCCATAGTATTATACATGTCTTTTAATCCCCTCTCGTACCCCTTACAGAAGCATAGCTTTATAAGGCTAGGGTGTATGTCAGGAAGGTTGTAGGTAACATCAAACGTTTCCTTGAACTTCCTATAAGAATTCTCCATGTCTTCAGACATATCTTGCTTATTCATGATGTTGATTTTAAGTGTGCAAATTAAAGACAAGGTGTGGACAAATCAAGTATATTTATCCACAACCTTGCCTATATTATGGTTAAAGTGATGGTCTGTTCCTCCTGTTGTCGAAGTCAGCACCTCCAAATCTACCACCTCCATGAAGCATCTCATTGTCTATAGATATCTCATGTGAGATGTCTTCCCAATCATCTGCTTCCAGGTGGTATCGTTTGGTTTCGTCAATGACTTCGCTCCAAACAAATGAGTCCATTTCAGAGCTATCCCTCATTGATATCAACTCCTTTGCAATCTCAAGAGCTGACTCTTTACTTTCAGATGGGATTTCGTGTACTTCCTTCTCCCATGCGATTACTTTGCGATAGATTGTTACCTTCATAGTTCTACTTTTACAGTTTTAATATACCCTCTCATTGCATTCTCTGCAGCCTCCTGCGGTGTTGGATACAGTGTGCTATCCATCTTTAACTTACCTCCAAATGTGTAGGCATTGGCAAACATTACCTTGGTGAGATTGAGGTCTAGCCCTGACTTGTACACCTTGTTTCTTCTGCCGTCCTTGTCCCATGTGAATACCTTGCCATCAACATTACCGACCTGAAGACCTAACTCCTTAACGAATACTAAATTCTTAACTTGCTTTCCGTTTTTTGTAAACATAACTATTGGTTTTATTGGTTTATAATACTGGCAATACGCCATTTTCTCCGTAGAATAATACGCCTCCATCATTCCCCTCATCATCAGATGATAGGATACACGATGTGCCGTCATTTAGAAAGAAGCACACAGGTCTGCTGTACCAACCCATCATCTCCATCTCTTTGTCGTTTAGGTATCGTACATTGACGATTGTCTTACCTAGCAGTACTTTGCTTGCTACTCCATTCCAATGTTCTTGTAGTTCTTTTTGACTTTTTACTTTTACTTCACTCATAGTTTTGATTTTAAAATTCTGCATTAAATGAACATTGTCCTGTCTTGATGATACACTCCTCTATCTTTTTGCCCAACTTGTAGTCGGCATAGTCTTCTACCATATGTGGTGGTAAACCTGCTTGCTTAAGCGTTTCATCATTGTATCCACCCTCACCTGAGAAGAACTTATCAAACTTCTCCATTCTATTTCCTATCTTCTTCTCAATCCTTTTAAGTTCCTTTTGAACATCTTTCAAGTGGTCATCGTCAAAGAAGTATTCAATGTAACTTTGCTCACATTCTGCTGACTTGCTGAATCTTGATGGTGCATCACTTGATTGTACCGCGAACCAAAACTTTCCTTCAATGTCTCCGTGATAATAACGTCCCATAACATTTGTTTTTAGTTAGAAAAATAAAGTTCACCATTGTTTTTGTATACGTAGTTATGAGTGTCTTCTACTATGACGGCCAGACTACCATTCCTTATACCATCAGCGTAATACTTCGCATAAGGGTCTGTTGATTCGTCAAGAACCCTTAGTATGCCATCCGGATCAACTCTACTACACCCGTAAATTGGCGTATGCGTAAATGCGATTCTTACCATTGGAAAATCATTTGCCAATAGTTGTCTGTAATAACCTTTTGTTGGATTCATAATACTTGTTTTATTGTTAGTGAATATTAAGGCTTCATTAATGGTACAGTCTTCATCAACTCTTTATACTTTGACGATGTTTTACGAACACCATGGTCGTGTAGGCATGACCAAAACTCACGACCTTCTCTTGTGTCAGCCCATATCATAGAGCCGTTAATGAAGTCCCGCATATCGTCATACCTTCCTGTCATTACTTTCCAAGTACTTTCTTTATGCCTTACAGATACGTTGTAGATTACCCTGTCTCTAATTCCTAGTGGAAGCATTCTTAAATGCGCAATTCCCGATTGTCTTACTTTTCTTTTCATGTGATGAGAGTTTTATTAAAATGGAATATATGTTTTGTCATCTTTATGGTATGCGATACAGTAATCACACATACCATCCTTGAGCTCATGGGCATAGTATTCTATCCCACAATGCCAACAGTCTTTTACCTTCTCGTTTCCGTACGACTTGCTGTATGTCTTGCCGTCATATGACCACCCATCCCAAGTATTGATGTTTGCATCTGACTTCTTTACGCTATCCCAATCATTGTACCAATTACCCTGACTAACAGTTGGTATAGCCTTGGGATATATCTTAGGCTCAAACTTAAACTCATATACCTTGGTGCATGATACCATGATACTGTATACCATGTTAAGGCAATTCTCTACATCATTAAGGTTGATCATCTCATCATCCATATGAGGATTGTAATACCCACAAGACATATTGGCTACACATATACCTACGCCACTCTGTGCCAGTGTATACACATCGGTAAGACCGCCAGTAGATTCACTATACCCGTAGTTGTCAATGATAGGAGCAATGTCATTGTAGAACTCCTCACCATATAGTTCAGTACCGAATATGCTATATACAAAGTCACTGTTACCCTTTCTGTCACACTGTAGTATAAACCTACAGTCACTGAAGAATGACAGGTCAGCTACACCGCTACCTACACAGCCAACCTCCTCATCTCTAAAGAACGCTGCCTTACAATAATCTAATGACTCCAACATTGACAGGCATATGTATATACCAACCTTGTCATCACCGCCTACTCCAGTAGGGCGCATGTTCTTGATGTCATATGCCATAGCTATGTTGTCATCATGTACCACTATATAGTCTTGTGTGGGAATTATATCGTGGACAGTATCTGTATGTGATACAATACAGGGATACTTGCCATCGGTACTTACACCCTTGGTTACGTAGAGGTTGCCCTCATGTAGTTCCACATCATATCCACGTTCAAGGCATACATCAAGGATGTAATCAACCATGCTGTCAGTATTGTAACTAACAGATTGAACGTTTAGAATCTCTAAGAATTGTTTATTAATCATTGTATACTGCTTTAGTTTCTACATCACTGTAGCTGTTATGTAAATAATATTTGTCTGCAATTGAATCAAATACTGTGTCGGATTCTAGTGCCCACATTCCATTCTCCAACTGAACGCAATCGTCAGTCAATGCATACTCACCATCATGCAACTCAACTGAATCTTCATACAGGATAGCATCACCATTGTGGTCGTATACCACATCATCAATATGATAATACTCACCCATATTGTCAACGTATACTACATGCTCAGAGCCAAGTTCGTAGCTACCATGACCGCTAACGTATACAGCATCGTCATCAAGTCTCCATCCCTCATATGCCTCTACACAATGGTCTGTATGTGCATATCCGTCAACGTACCTGCCGTGAACATTACGATAGCTAAGATGTATAGCATCGTCCTCATGTATCATGTCACCCGATACAATACATTCTACTCTTGACGATGAACTTTCCCATGAACCATCGGTATCACGCAGTGTACGATAGTCACCGCTTGGCTCAAAGCTGCACAGCTTACCTGTATCCTCACACAGATACCTAAGCGAATCCATGTATGGGTAGTAGCTATGATCCCAATTGCGTAGCCTAACACTTACATCCATGCTACCGCTTACTCCACGCCTATCCTTCATGTCAAAGTCATGATGATGACAAGACTGTGAAGACTTGTACCTCATACCATTCTTGATAGCGAAGTCAATAAAGATTGGCTGAATATTATCCGATGCATAGATAGTATCCATACACAGACCAGTACTATCAGTATTCCATATCAATGCCCTGCCTACAACCCTATGCTCTTGGTCAAGACATACAGCCATAGATATCTTGTCAGGATTATCCTTGTAGATATCAAAGAAGTCACGGTCACTATGCCTCATACAACTACCTGTAAGATTACCACCTGCATGAGCGCTGTATTGGTCATTGGCATAGTACAATGGTATGAGTGCACCATTGCATACCACCATTGTATATACAGGGTCACTACCGCCATCACCATCACCATGCACACCAATATATGAGGCTACAAGATTACTGAACTTCTCATAGTCGGAATCCTTGATATCAAGGTGGTCTGACAGTATTTGGGTGATTACCTTGCGGACTACCCTGGCAGGCTTACCATCTTGCCTACCTTCTCTACTCCATTTACCATCGTCATTGACCTTGTGCTCTTTACCTGCCGGAAGGAAGGATATCATGCCACCCCTCATTGTTAGGTAATTGACCTCATCTGACGTACAATTGCACATGTACCTTGATAGTGCAGATGCAATCTTGCAATCCATACTATTGTACAAATAATCTAGCATTGTTTTGAAGCTACTGCTGTAATTCATGGTGTGTTGATTTATGGTTTATAATATAAGTTTAGAATTCCGTTCACGTACCATCCTACGATACCTGTCTTTGTGAAACCTCTGATGAGCGTTTGTTGCGGTCTTCATAATAAAGACACAGAATACAACATCTGCCAACATAAACTTCAGATAGCTTATGTCAGCTACTGATAGAATCATAAGGATAAAGAAAAGCATCCCCGAAAGGACGCTAAGTGTGTCTAATACATCTCTTTTTGTCATGTGTGTTGATTTGATTGCAATTTAGCAATTATTAATGAATAAAAGTAATTAATAAGTATATAATTTGCACAAAAAGGGCTGACATAATAGCCACGCCCATACATATAGCAATAAACTTCTCTTGTATGCTCAAATTAATTTGATTTTTTATGCAATTTTCTGCACAGTGAAAGGATAGTGTCATCGGATTCATAAATCATGTCCTCATTATAATACAGACCTACAATCCAATTATTTTTTTTTGTCTTGTTAGATTGAATCCTCATCCTATTTCTTTTTAAAGTTTTTTACTTTGATTATCCAATCGGCTACCTCATCAGGCTTACAGTATCCCTTTACCCTGTCATGCCCAAAGTCATACCATACATTATCCTTATTCCATATGGCAATCTCTGCATCGGGTGATGAGTACTCGCCAGGTCTGTTCGACCAATCAAGTTGGTCTGAGTGGTCAATAGATGGTCTGTTATTCTCGCAATAGTTACCTGTACCCCATTGTACGGATATGGTGAAACCATTATCAAATGTCATTTTAAATCCTTTATGTAGTGTACTTTGGAACATATTAATTAGTTTTTGCATGATTCTTCAATGGCTGCTGCTACACAGCTGATTACTAAAACGGCTATTGTGAATGCCCCTCTACCACCATTACCCCAATCAGATGGATTAGGCAGGAATGAGATGAAAGCTATTACCAAGTACATGGAGATGATCACAATTAGGAGTATTGCTATGAACTTATGCATAAAGCCCCCTTTCTACAGCTTGAAATGCTGTTTTAAGTTCAAATGTCCTGTACTTTGACCATGCGTCAGCCAATTTACTCTTATGGTCACTTTCTTCTGACAGCTGATAATACTTGCTAACAAGTACCTGCGTCATGCTTTTCTTTACTTCAATCGTCTTGCCGGAATAGACAAGCGTTGATGCTTTTTGGATTCTACTTTTCATGTGTGTTGTTGTTCAGATGTACTGCTGTCCCCCAGTATGTTGATGATTAAAAATAGGTATAGGGTGGGGAGTTGAACCCCACCTACGACCATCCTATACTTTTAAAAGGTTATTCACGCGTGTTTAGTCATGTATGTAGCAACATCCCATTGCCCATAGTTTTTTACTCCCTGCTTAATCAACAGACAACGCCCACTTATAGCGTTGAATGGCTTTCGCCCAGGAGGGGTTAATTACAGCTATTTGATAGCCACAGCGAACCCGTACCCGCTTACACACATTTACCACAATCCCTTAAAATGTGCAAAAATTAGATGGATTTTCCTTGCAAAAGTATAGCATGACCTTGCACCCAAACTGCAAGACTGTCTATCTCTAATGCCCACTTGGAACTACGTTTAGGCCCTCAAATTCTAGCCTACATTAAAGTACATATTACCTCACCCCCACTTAGGAACGCGGATGATGAGAGTTTTTTGCTGTGAAAAAACAAGATGAAAAAAGGGGCAGTGACGAACTGCCCAACCTTATTAAAGGTGTTAGCGTTAACTTACTTTTTTGTTTGGTAGTATCTTTTTACCAATGACATGAATAACCATGAAGAAAACCCGTTTTTGTCGGAACTTGTTTTTTCCTTTGCTGTCCTTAATGGGAGCAAATTTGCGGGTGTTAGGTCGTTTTCATTAAACTTTACAAAGGATGAATAAAAACCCCTATCAAATTGCAGGCTATACCTTTTCGCAAAACTGAATGTCCTTATTTCCTCTTTGACTGCCTTGTTTGTATCTATCTTAGCGCCGTTCAAAATTTTGCCGGTTACTGATAAGTAAATAATTTTCTCAGTTTTCTTTGTGGCTGTCTTGCTTGTGACTACTGCATTTTTGCCCTTGCTTGTGGCTGTCTTGTTTGCAGTTGCTGTCTTGTTTGTTGTTGCTGTCTTGCTCATAAAATTGAAGTTTAAAAAATGAATGAATGAATATAAAAAAAATATGTATGTAATGTGTACAATTAATGTAGTAAGAAAATGAGCGCCAATATGTCAAAGAAACAAGGTGAGGAAAAAAAGGCATTGCGCCGTATCAGTACTGCATGGCATTGCGCCATGTGGTCAGTACCTATTTTTAACCCGTAAGGATAAGCAGTAAATTAAGGGCATACCTTTGCCATTACGCCGAAGCGCTTTACTGACTACCTTACTTTGAAAGAACTAAGCAAATGAATGCCGTACAGCAAAGATAAGCATAATATTTATTCTTTTATGCATATTTACCAGTTTCGCTACTATTTATTTACGAAAACGTTTTCGTAAATTTATTTGGCTATGTTGTATTAATTGTGTATTGATAGCGTTACAATTTATTGTGTAATTAATACACATTAAGCAGGGTTTTTTTCTTGCTAAGGAAATTGGGATAGGTTGCTAAGATTTTTAGTAGGTCAGGGGAACGTCCTTGTCGTGTACAAAGTACACAAAGTAAATATCCCATTACAAACAGTCTATTAATTTTGTAGACTATTTTTATTGTGTATTTTTTACGCAAAGGGGTACTGGGCGAAAGCCATTCAAC
>Ga0247722_10002190_pt1 | contig 10268 bp, 13 predicted proteins | sample MSEWelMarce3H_FC_FD_189094 | JGI IMG/M metagenome (GOLD analysis project Ga0247722, IMG submission 189094) | Subsurface sediment microbial communities from gas well in West Virginia, United States - MSEEL Well Study Marcellus 3H_FC | ecosystem: Environmental > Terrestrial > Deep subsurface >...
CCCCTAAGTTAAAAATCCAGCTCCATTCTGGTGTTATAAGAGGTTATAATAACTGATTGAGAGAACCTTATTTCTTCTATATCTGTTTTTAGTCGGAGACGCAAACTACTATCTATATAGTATTCATTAGCAAACGGAAGAATAGTGTTAATCACCGCGGAGGTTACGGGGGCTTTAAACCGCCATGAATTTGGGTATTCCGACGAGAATCTCGGTCTAACGGCGGTTATGTACGCTAAAGTAAAACGAGGCGCTTTAGTATTACTGCTAATACTAAATAAATTCCACAGACTCAAGTCTTGCCTGAAGCTTGTGCAATTAAAAAAAATACCCGCCATATCCGTTACTTTTGACGTGTCCCATTTGGAAATATCAGAGTTGAATTTAAAACAATTGATAAACATACCAGCCATATCATTTACTTTTGACGTGTTCCATTTGGAAATATCTCCGTTAAAATTGTTACAAAAAAAGAACATATTGCTCATATTAGTAACGTTCGAAACATCAACGGAATCCAGACCTGATTTTAATTTACGGCATTCTTGAAACATAAAAGTACACAACGATGGAAATATAACGGTACCTTCCGTGGGCAAATATTCAAGATTTGGACAAGGACTAAAAGCACCTACGCCAGTAGAAAAACTAAGTACATTATCACCCCAATGGTCAATCGATATTAAGTAAGATTTGCTTCCCAACCAGTCAAAGTTCCAGCCACGGTACTTACCCGTTATAGACATTTGGAATGTGCCTGCGGGATACAAATGACTAGGTAGAGGACCGTCCATGTTTATCACATAGTTTACAAATGTTTCCGCCGGGCTTCCGTCTCCCCAATCTATCGTACAGTCAAGGGCATATGGAGTTAAGTCGTAAACACCCGGGAGAGTAACGGTACCCCCACCCACGGGTAACTGCCATGTGGCTTTAAAAGAAGCCATCGTATAATTTATTATCTATTTTAAATTTAAAGGGGGAACCTGGTGGGGAACATAGGTTCCCCATAGCCCCTCCTTTAAGCAAGGGGTTAAAGGGGAGGGCACGTCCCCTAAGTTAGTTTTATTTTAAGAGATTTTAATTCTATGGCGGCGGGTTCTATAATTCTGTAGTCACTAGGAAGGTCCGCTGGATTTAAATATTCTGTTTTCTCACGATACTTACGGTTAATGTACAACCCTTGCCTGTTAAAACTCACATTAACATGCATGGCCGCATATACGCATTCTAGCTTTTCGTCCGCGATAGATAATGTCGGTAACGTATCGTTATCGTTAATCATCTGAGTAAACGTATAGTTCTTAAAGGGTATCAAGCAAGTGGTCAAAGGAGGTGCAGACGTTAAAGGTAAAGGTAAAGAAGGTGCAGACGTTAAAGAAGGTAAAGCTAAAGGAGAAACAGCAGCCGGCACAGATGAAATATTATTCTGGTCAGTGGCGGTAGTTCCGTGATACGGATATATTTTAACCGCGATACCATCAGTGTCCGTTATAGTAAACACAGTTCCTTTGGCATCCCATCTACCTTCCAGCATGTTAAAAATCGTATTACCCAACTTGATTTGCTTTATACGGGATGACCAGCGTATCTTTATTTTAGGTAAGAACAGGCAACTCCACTTAGCATGCGGATCAAAATATAATGGTTTTTTTTCATCAGCAATGGATACGGTTAGTTCATTGGCATATATAAACTCATTGAGTTCGTCCCAGTCCTGGGTGACCATGCAGTTATGAGACCATTCTACGTTAGCGTCGTGGCGTTCAAAGAGGTGCTCCTCTTTAAGATCAAGATTATATCTGCTATCGAGGGCTTTAAGAATGCATTTATATATATGCGACTGAGACATTAATTCAATAGTAATAAATATATTACTATTTTAGACGTAAAGTTATTTATAATGTAAATGACTGACAACATTATCGCTGTAAAAAAGAGATCTTTGAATACATTGGATAAAAAACCCGAAATTTTAGCTAAACAAGAAGAGGAACATAAACCTATAAAAATCGCTAGACAAGACGCTGAAGTTCAAACCGACCCTATTGAGCCCGTTATAAAAGAAGTTCAAGTTCACGTTCCAGTACCGGTAGAAGTTCCAGTTCCAGTACCCGCAGAACCAGTTGAAGTAGATTACGACAGAATAATAAAGGCCATGCATAACGTAGTAGAAGAGCAATTTTTAAAACTGTTTAAGATTAATATATTTTCTTCGATTATCGATGTGGTGACAGATACAGTGGCGGCAGAAGATATTGATGTGGAGGCGGCAGAAGATATTGATGTGGAGGCGGCAGAGGATATCGATGTGGTGGCGGCAGAGGAAGTTAAGGATGAAGTTAAAGAAGAAGTTAAAGAAGAAGTTAAAGAAGAAACAGCGGAAGTTAAAGAAGAAACAGCAACCGAGGAAACTGCGGAAGTTAAAGCAGAAGTTAAAGTAGAAGCAGAAGAAGTTAAAGAAGAGTCAGCCGAGGAAATTAAAGAAGAAGTTAAAGCAGAAACACCACCTGAAGCAACAACCGAGGAAACCGCAGAATCGGAAGTTAAAGAAGCAGAAGAAGAAGCGGAAGTTAAAGCAGAGAGTTTCGAGGAAGGCATGAATGACTATTTTCAGGCTACTATGATTCTGGATGTGACCGGTACTGGTGCCGGTTTAACGGAAGCGCACTCTCTAAATATTCAAAACTGTTTTTTAATTTCGCCTGATCTGCCCGATGATTGCCCGCCGGCCAAGAGAATTTTATATTTCCTCCACAGTGCTATTGAAATTGCCAAAGAGCATCAGTTCACCACTTTTAACATCATTACCAACCATCTCCGCACTCACAAAAACTTTATTCAAATCATGAGTATGGCCATACCCGTTCTAAAACGGAATACCGAGTGGCAGCTCGTACATTACTGCTGTAATAGCGTGACCTATCCCCCACAGGCTCTTCAGCTAGACCGTTTCGACTGGCAAAAATATTGCACTTTAAATCCTGATTTGCCGGATATAATCAAGTCGACTAAGGCACGCTCTATACAAGACTGGTGTGCCCGCGGGCACAAAACCGGTAGATTTGCCAATATCGAACTTTTACCGTCAACGAGCAATAACACTTTGGCATTTGCATTACGGTTAAAGTTAACGGACTACGATGAGTTACTAACTACGTTAGAGAATGCATTTAACGCCTCTACATTCCAAATCTTCGACAATATTACTAATAAATACATGCTGGCGCCGAATTTGTTTATTGTTCCTGGTACAGGAGCTGCCATTATGAAACAATTAAGATGGTTACCGGAACACTACTTAGAAGCATAATAATATTTAACATTAAAATGAAGTTTATGTCGGAATGTACACTACAATGCAATAAGATGCTGGACGTACCCTTGCCGGATGTCACGGATCGTCACATGGCTCCTTACAAGATCACGATTGTCCAGCTAACGGGGGCCGGAGCGGCAGATAAGCAGACAGAGGAGCCTGCGCGCGGCTTACTGTGTAAGGTATTTACGAATACGGAGATCATGAATCTGTCGGAGCCTTTTTTTCAGACGAATAATGTGATTTCGTTAGCGGATAACTGGGCTCAGGTTCGCACGTATGGCCGGATTAAGCTTAGCTTGACCAGTAAGACTAAGGAGGTGCGCCGCTTTCGCATTTATTCGGAATACAAGCATACGTATGGCGGGGTTTTATACGAGGACAAGGTGGACAAGTTCGACACGGTCCTGTCAACGATCCATGAGCGGGGTCGGTGCTCGCGCATTAATATTACGTGCCCTAAGCCGTTAAAGTCTCTGGATTTCGTAACGACGTTCTGTTGTGTAGAGGGTGAGTGGATTGAGAGCTTCGGTGCGTCCATTGACACGGATCCGACAACGACGTATAGTTTTGATTTTACACAGGGGGATCTCAAAGAGTATGTCGATCAGTTGAAGTATATGCAGCTTCAGATCACGGGATCGGATGACGATCTTTATGTTTATATTACGGCGTACGGATTTCCTCATGTAAAGAATTAAGGGGGGACCTGGCGTTCCCCCTTACCCCTAGCCTAATCTCAAGAATTAGCTTTCCTTTCCTTTAACCTTAACCTTAAAGTTAAATTTAGCTTTAACTTTAACGTTATCATCGGATACGTTTACAGGCGTCATAAACAGAGGTTTAACGATATTAAATTCTTCTGCCTCTCGGTAGAGCGTGCTTAGACAACCCTGATTGTTGACCGTGCGATCGTAGAGCAAATTAAGCTTGTCCAAGCGTTGGCACTGAAGGCGACGACCTTCATCTTCGTCAATCTTACCGTTAAAGTTAAGGCCATTGTATACTTGCCTTGCTAGACTATACAAGACTTCGTTCCGTATGTCTAGAAGTTGATTGGAAAGGGTATGAAACGACATGATCTTAATCTTTAAACATGATTCATTTTTGTCCCATTAAGCTAGGGGGTTAAGGGGGAACGCAGGTCCCCCTCCCCTAATCGAACCCGATGGATTTTAGTTCACTTATATCGAAATATGCGATGACGTTACTTAAGAAATCATCGGTGCTTAAGGTTTCAAGGCGTTTCCGGTTTTCGATAAAATGCATTATTTTGTCTTCGTCTATACCACTATGGTACTGTATGCACTTTAGCCACGAGTCATGATCGGTCAGCATTTCTTTGGGAGTTAAAGTGTAATTATCGGATATAATGAAAAGATAGTACTCTAGCCAGTCTCGGGCTTGCTCGTCGGTTATATCATCACCTTGGTTAACCAAGTCAATGACATTTTGAAGAGACTCCGGAATTGTCCAACCTTCTATAGAAGCTTCTATTTTAGACCAATTTACGTCAGCTTTTGGCTTTGGCTTGAGTTCCGGTTCCATTAACATTAAGTTAAAAATTAAAAAAAAAAATATTTTTAAAGAATATACAATGACCGGAGGACTTATGCAGCTCGTCGCTTATGGTGCCCAAGATATTTATCTTACGGGCAACCCTATGATTACCTACTTTAAGGTAGTCTACCGTCGCCACACTAACTTCGCCATGGAGTCGATCCAGCAGACCTTTAACGGTTCGGTTGGCTTCGCTAACCGTGTTACGGCCCTGATCTCGCGTAACGGCGATCTCGTCAGTGGTATGACCCTGGAGGTTACGCTGCCTGTTAACACTGCGGCATATTACAACGATGTTGGTCACCACCTTATTCAGCAGGTTGAGGTTGAGATCGGTGGTCAGCTCATTGACCGTCACTATGGTGACTGGCTCGAGATCTGGGCTCAGCTCACGGTCCCGGCGTCGAAGAAGCTTGGTTACCGCCAGATGATTGGCCAGGATCTCCTCACGGTCGGTGGTGGTGCCTCGGGTCTTCAGACTGGTGCTCAGGCTAACGTCTCGCGCACGCTCTTCGTTCCCCTTCAGTTCTGGTTCTGCCGTAACATTGGTCTGGCTCTGCCCCTGATCGCTCTCCAGTACCACGAGGTCAAGGTCAACATCCAGTTTGCCAGTACTGCTACCGTTACGGGTGGTACTGTCACCGGAAACCTCTCGGCCAACCTCTGGGTCGACTACGTCTACCTTGACACGGATGAGCGCCGCCGCTTCGCCCAGGTCTCGCACGAGTACCTGATTGAGCAGCTCCAGTTCAGCGAGGAGTCGCTTACGTCTGCCGTCATTGCCCAGGTAGCCGCGGGTGCGGCTGCTACGGCCACCAAGACTGTTAACCTGAATTTGAACCACCCCGTTAAGGAGCTCGTCTGGGTCTGCAAGACCACACGTGTGGGTGCCCAGCCCAGCGAGTACACCAACCTCGCTCTGACGGGTCTCGACAACTTCGCCGGAGCCAGCACTGCTGGTCGTAACCCTATTGCCAACGCCAAGCTCCAGCTTAACGGCCACGACCGCTTCGCCACCCGCGATGGTGCCTACTTTAACAAGGTTCAGACCTACCAGGCTCACACCTGCATCCCCGACTCGCCCGGTATCAACGTTTACTCGTTCGCCCTTAAGCCTGAGGAGCACCAGCCGTCGGGCACGTGCAACTTCTCGCGCATTGATAACGCCAAGCTTGTACTGACTGTTGGTAACACGGACGGTACCATCGCGGCTGGTTCGACGGTTCGCGTCTACGCCACGAACTACAACGTTCTCCGTGTTATGTCGGGTATGGGTGGTCTCGCCTATTCCAACTAAGGGAGAACCTAAGGTTCCCCCCACCCCCCTCCTCTTAAACTGATATTTTAGATTTAAAGAATCTCAAATATTAAACAACGAGCCTCCCTGTTTAAAATGATATAATAAGATATTACAAAAATCAAGTAATGAATATTGAAGAACCCATGGCTCCTGCTGTAATAAAACCTAAGGCTCATGCGATTCCTGGTTTAGACTATGGCATTGATATGCTTGATGAATCACCTCCTCAGGCCGCTTCACCGGCGGAACAGTCAATGCAGTCACAGCAGTCTCCTAAACCCCAATTTCAAGTTCAAGTTCAACAAGCTCAGCAGCAGTTTCGGCCTGCTCAGCAGCAACAGCAGTTTCAGTTTCAGCCTCAACAGAGACCTAACTTTAATTTCGGCAAGCCGAATAACCATTTTGCACAGGATGCCTCTCTCGGCTCCGGAAGCTATGGCGAGGAATCAATAGGCAGTGGCAGTGGAAGTGGCAGTGGAAGCGGTGGGAGTATGTCGGATATGCAATCTATGGACGACGGATCAGCCGGATCGGGTTTGTTGCCGCCTGGCTTTCAGGTGCCGGGGCAAGACGCCGCGCCTCAGCTCACGTATGAGCAACGTCGTGAGCGCAAGATCAATGCTCTTGCATCTCTGAGGCGTTTGGAGGAGGCTGGATATGTACCGGCGGGTGACAAAAAATTCAGTTTTGCTTCGGATTTAGCCGAGATTGAGGATACGGTAGAGCGTTTAAAGCTTCAACGTGATCTGGACTCGAGTATTAAGTTTCAGAGAAAGTTTCTGATTGGTTTTGCCAACGTGGTTGAGTTCGTCTGTTCTACGGAGTATAACATTTTCGATTTAAAGCTGGAAGGCTGGTCCGACTCGATCTTCGAGAATATTACGGACTATGATGAGGTATTCGAGGAGCTTTACTACAAGTACAAGGACTCCGTTGCGGTCATGCCTGAAATTAAGCTGTTGATGATGGTCGGTGGCAGTGCGATGATGTTCCACATGTCCCGCGAGATCTTCAGCAAGACCTCATCCAAGGTTCCGGGCTTCGACGAAGTCATGGCGCGTGATCCGGACCTTAAACGTAAGTATACGGATGTAGCGTCGGGCATTGCCAAGGAACGTGGTATGCCGATGATGTCCAAACAGGATAACGGGACTGGGTTTTTAAAGGATATGATGAGTAACTTTAAGCCCGGACCCGCTGGCGGCCGTCCGCCAGCACGCGCCCCGGTTTTCGCTCCTCAGCAGGGCGGTCGTTCGCGTGTACCCATGAATGAGCCGGATGACATTGATGGCTTACTGGGTAGCTTAAGCAAGGGTCGTCAACAATCTACGCCAGACGAGATTGACCTTTCGGAGATAGAGAACTTATCGGATCTGGCCTAGGGGGACCTGCGTCCCCCCTCTTTAAATTTTAGCTAGGGGGTTAAGGGGGAACGCAGGCCCCCCTCTTTAAATTTTAGCTAGGGGGTTAAGGGGGAACGCAGGTCCCCCTCCTTAAATTTTTATTAGCAATTCAAGTATAAGATGCCCATATCTTCGTGCCTTAAACAAGTTGATGATTATTTTAATTATCAACTAGAGCAAGGATTGTCCGTAACCGACATCATTGATACCTTTACGCTCCCGGTGTTGCCGTCGGACCTGAAAAACACAGGTTTTACCGATGCACAGGTACGCCGATGTGCACAAATAGTCTCGAGCAGACATATTATCAGTTATAACAACAAGCTACAGTCAGCGATTTAAAGGAAATTTAAAGATACGTATCTTTAAATGTTCTTTTCTTGAAAAAGAAGCGCGATTTTACTCCGACTCCTCAGCCTCAGCGGCCTCCTCCTCACCACCAACCATGTTAAAGCCGATGCCGAAGCCCGAGCCATGGCGAGCGCCCGAACCAACAGCGGGGGCAAACAGATCCAGAATGAAGAAGGTTAACGCGGCAACGAGACCCAGAAGGAGGATCTCCTTGATCGACTGCTTCTTGCTCGTCAGGTAAAAGGCGGCGACAGCGACAGCAACGCCCTCAAGGACGTACTTAATAAGGTTTTGCAGGGTAAAGTTCTCAAGCATTTTATATCTTATATAAATAAATTTTTTTTGCGTCCTTAAGAATCAAAATTTCCATGGCCGCCGGGCAACAAGTTTTTAACATCTTCTTGTTCATAAGTATGGCCGCGAAGTTGGACCTTATTATGTCCATTTCTTGATTCCCACGTGACTCTTGAAACCGACGGCTCTTGTGCCAAAGTTCCTAAAGGTGCAAGTAAAAATAAAAGAGCAAGCAAAAGCAAGATAGCGATAGCAATAGCGATCTTAACTGACATATACCTTATGTTTAAATTTTAAAAATTTAACGTTTAAATACAACTTTACTAAAGAAGGTAATATTAATGAACAAGACCGAAGAATCCATGCTACCATCCTTACTTAAGTTCTTTAGCGTCCGTGAACATTTTGACGTCCTTAAAGAGTTTAAGTGCTCTAAACAGAGCAAGCTGTCCGTCGGCTTGCTAAACTGGTTTAACGTTAACTACTCCAAAGCATACGGAATCGAGTACAACATCGAGTCCCTGGGACGGAAACGCAGCGTGTATGTGTGGCAGTCATATAACGCCGCCCTTTCCGGATACAAGAAGGAGTATTTTGATCCTTTTGCCAGAGGTAAAAACTGCGGCAAGGAGATTGCTATTGAGTTCGAGGGGGAGCCTCTGTGCACGACGATCCGTCAATTAAACTACTTCCGATGGGCTATTAATAATGGGGTGATTAATTATGTGCGGCTTCATGTGGATGAAATATATGATGATATGACTAAGAGAGGTCGCCACGGTACCAAAGAACCGGAAATTATTAAACTTCCAGACCCGTCTATCCAAGACGCAAATGGTGAGAAAAAGCGGCAGATTTCCGTATCCGCCAGCAAGAAGCTCGGTATACACGATGTTACTATGACGGTAAAGTTTGGGGGATTGAAACTTTAAAGCCTTTATCTTTATCTTTAAGCCTTTAACCCTTTAACTTTAACCCTTTAACTTTAACCACGTTAACGCCGGTATGTAATGATCCGGCATCAATCCCCACTGTTCTTTCATCAATGCTAGCACTTTGTCGACGGGCCAGTCACAATATTTCATTAAATACGCGGCGACTATAGCCGGTGATCGCTGTTTACCGGCATAGCAATGTACGAGCACTGTGTTGCCTTTAACGAGCTGACGTTGTATGTAGGTAACGGCTTTATCGAGTAAACTATAAAGGGCTTTATTTGCGTCTTCGGTGCCGGTATCGGAGACAGCAATGCGGATTTTTTGGGTGTTAGGTAGTAAAGCTTCTTCATGGAAATCGAAGTTTTTAGTGCAGTTAATTATACAGTTGACCTTGTAAGTCCTTAAAAAGTCGCCATTTCTACTGGCCTTAATATTACCTAACCATAGGTGTGGAATTATCTCCACGGCAGACGAGCACATTAAAACTAAACAAATTTTTTTTTAATGATCCCGACGACCAGTTAACTCCATCGACACATCCTCTATCGCACCGCATAAGCACCCAGCATCGGACGAGTACGGTGACGGACAGCACTCCGGCTTAAATGCGAGCTTCGTATTATGAACAATCTTTAAAGGATTTATAATGGGTCCGGGCTCCACCGGTTTTAAAGGTATAGTATGACCATAATACGTCATTGGTGGCGACGAAGCGGAATCTATTTTAACCGGGCGTGTAGGGTTGGAGGGATTTACACGACCCGACCATGAGGGCCCGCCCTCGGACTCTAAGATACCAGCCATCTCCTTGCTTTCTAAAAGCGAAAACGGAGCATTTAAGGATCCGCCGTGCTGTTTAACGGTAAACGGCTGAAGGATTAGCAGAGCAAGCATCACCGCGAGTAAATGAATAAGCATCATCAGTAGGGTCATTTATAATGTAAACGATATTTTTTAATGGGGTACCTGGCTCTTTACCCTTAACCCCCTAGCCTAAACATGAATACACTAAACTTTAAAGGCTAGGGGGTTAAGGGGGAGGGCACCTCCCCCCATTTAAAGACATTTTACAATTACATGTAAATGAAACGTGCTTTAAAGCT